>Ga0105245_10000277_pt1 | contig 48499 bp, 45 predicted proteins | sample KBSM54metaG_FD_81523 | JGI IMG/M metagenome (GOLD analysis project Ga0105245, IMG submission 81523) | Miscanthus rhizosphere microbial communities from Kellogg Biological Station, Michigan, USA - KBS M5-4 metaG | ecosystem: Host-associated > Plants > Roots > Rhizosphere > Soil | place...
CGCGCCGACGCCCGGATTGGCGGCGAACAGATCGACGATCTCCTGCGCGGAGGCGATCTCCTCGGCGTTCGGGGTGAAGGCCTGGTTGATCACATCGACCTGCGCGGGATGGATGGCGAGCATGCCGCGATAGCCGTCGCGCCGCACCTGTTCCGCGCGCGTGCGCAGGGTTTCGAGATCGCGGAAATCGCCCTGGATCGTCTCGATCGGGGCAACGCCGGCGGTCGCCGCGCCGAGCAGGCACAGGCTGCGGGCGAGCTGGTAGGTGAAGGCGTAGCTGCCATCGGGGTTGCAGTTCTCGCTCGCGCCCAGCGCATCGGCGAGATCCTCAGCTCCCCAGGTCATCGCGACGAGCCGCGGCGCGCCGGCATAATCGCCCGTGGTGAACATGGCCGCGGCGGTTTCCGTCACAAGCGCGATCACCCTGGTCGAACCCGGTTCGATCTCGGCCGAGGCCTCGAGGGCCGACAGATAATGGTCGAGCAGCTCGACATCGGCCCGCCCGCGCGCCTTGGGCAGCATGATTCCGCCCGGACGGCCGGGCATGACCGCCGCCAGATCGACCAGAGCGTGCGGGCCATCGAGCGGGTTGATCCGGATCCAGAGCCGCGAACGATCCTCGGGCTGGGCATCGAGAAAGGCCCGCACCATCGCGCGCGCCTTTGGTTTTTCCTCGGGCGCCACGGCATCTTCCAGATCGAAGATCACGATATCCGCCGGACCGGCGGTTGCCTTCGCCATCTTCTTCTCGCTGTCGCCCGGCGCGAACAGCCAGGAGCGCATCTTCAGCGGTACGGCATTGGTCGTCATGGCATCCCCTGGTCCGGACAGCCAGTGCCGCCCCGCTATGCTCACAGGATTTGGGCGCAATAGGATTCAGGCTCAATAGGATTTGGGCAGTTCAGGCATCTTCCCGGCAAGATAGTTGGAGATAAGGTGCGGGCTGAGCGGGGTGACGCGGCGATCGGGCTTCCCGAGGATAGCGCATCAAGCACCGCGATTCAGGTGATCACGCCGCTGCGCCTGATCGGGTTCTGCCTTTCCAGTGCGATTCGCTTGGCGATCTCGCGGTTCAGTTCAGTCGGATGCTCAGCGAAGGTGCGCGGGGTCATACCGGTGAAATGCTTGATTTCGCGGATCACATGCGACTGGTCGTAAAAGCCCTCCACCAGCAGGTCATCGAGATCGGGATCGCCATGCGTCATCGCGACCGCCGCGCGCAGCGCCCGGTATTTGCGCGCCAGTTCCTTGGGCGGGGAGCCGAAATAGCGGTTGCAGCCACGTTGAACCTGCCGCAGCGAGAGGCCGGTCAATTCGACCAGGTCGGCGATGTCGGGCGCTGCGGCACTGGCGAGCCATGTATTCACCTGGCCCACGAACGCCTGATAGACCGGCTTCTGCCGCTTCATCAGCGCGACCAGCATTTCTTCGAAAATCGCAACCCGCGCATCGAAATCCGGCGTAGCGCGCAGTTTCTCATAGACCTCGGTGACGGTGTTGCCGAAAAGATCCTTCGCGTCGAACAGCCGGTTCGCCGCAGCCGAGGCATCCATCGGCACCAGCGCCGCCCAGCCGTGCGGCATCAGTCCGACGCCGATCGCCTCGGCCGCGCCTTCGCAGCTCAGGTTCGAAGATCCGGTGGTGGGGCCCAGGATATAGATGTCCGGCATTGCCTGCTCGACGCCGTCGACAAAGCGATAACGCGCGTTGCGGCCCTGCAGAATGAAGCGGAACTGCGCATAATCAGCGCGGTCAACCCCCTCGAAGCGATCGTCGCCTTGCTGGAAATGATAGAAAAACGAGAAATGATCGGCCAGCCCGGCCCGCGGCTGGCGGAAATCCATCGTCAGATTCGACATGCGCGGCAACCCGGTCGATGCTGTTTCTTATCCGGCCTCGCTAGGGGAAATTGCCTTTCCTCACAAACAAACAAATGGACCGGCTGATAGTGGGGGACGACCATCAGCTTCCCACAGCGGCAGCATGGCTTGCGATTCTCCCTGCATGACCCGAAAGCCATTTCAGCCAGCGGATCGGGCGACAGGGATAAGGGTGCGGTTGATTCAGGCTTAGGCCTGCCAAGAATGGATTGTTTGCCGACGCCTCCAGATTCCGGGCAGGCAGCCCGCGGAGATATTGAACGATGGCAAAGACATTGACCCACCTGAAGCGTCTGGAGGCAGAAGCGATCCACATCATGCGCGAGGTGGTGGCTGAAACGGAGCGGCCGGTGATGCTGTATTCGGTCGGCAAGGATTCAGCGGTGATGCTGCATCTCGCGCGCAAGGCCTTCTATCCCTCGCCACCGCCCTTCCCGCTGCTCCATGTCGATACGACCTGGAAGTTCCAGGACATGTACAGACTGCGGGATCGCATGGCGAAGGACAGCGGCATGGAGCTGCTCGTCTATCAAAATCCCGAGGCAAAGGCGCGCGGTATCAACCCGTTCGATCATGGTGCGCTCCACACCGATATGTGGAAGACCGAGGGGCTGAAACAGGCGCTCGACACATATGGCTTCGACGCGGCGTTCGGCGGCGCGCGGCGCGACGAAGAGAAGAGCCGCGCCAAGGAGCGCATCTTCTCGTTCCGCACGGCGACCCATGGCTGGGACCCGAAGAAGCAGCGCCCCGAGCTGTGGAACCTCTACAACGCCCGCAAGAACAAGGGTGAGAGCATCCGCGTCTTCCCGATCAGCAACTGGACCGAGCTCGACGTCTGGCAATATATCCAGCTCAACGACATCCCGATCGTGCCGCTCTATTTCGCCGGCAAACGCCCGACGGTCGAGCGCGACGGCATGCTGCTGATGGTCGATGACGACCGCTTCCCGCTTCGCCCCGGCGAAGTGCCGGTGGAGCGATCGATCCGCTTTCGCACGCTCGGCTGCTATCCGCTGACGGGTGCCGTCGAGAGCACGGCGTCGACTTTGTCGGAGATCATCCAGGAGACTTTGCTGACCACCACCTCGGAGCGTCAGGGACGGGCGATCGACAAGGATGCGGGCGGTGCCGGCATGGAGAAGAAGAAGCAGGAGGGGTATTTCTGATGGGCTCGGATTTCACGCCTGAGACGTCTTCTTCCCCCCTCCCGCTTGCGGGAGGGGTCGGGGGAGGGCCTGTCGATACAACGAACCGCACAATTGCGGACACGCCCTCCCCCAGCCCCTCCCGCGAGCGGGAGGGGAGCAGTTACGAGACCGAAGCGCTGATCGCGGAGGATATCGATGCCTATCTCGACCAGCATCAGCACAAGACGATGCTGCGCTTCATCACCTGCGGCTCGGTCGATGACGGCAAGTCGACGCTGATCGGGCGGCTGCTTTACGACAGCAAGATGATCTTCGAGGACCAGCTCGCAGCGCTCGAAGCCGACAGCAAGCGAGTCGGCACTCAGGGCCAGGAGATCGACTTCGCCCTCCTCGTCGACGGCCTCGCAGCCGAGCGCGAGCAGGGCATCACCATCGATGTCGCCTATCGCTTCTTCTCGACCGACAAGCGCAAATTCATCGTCGCCGATACGCCGGGCCACGAACAATATACCCGCAACATGGTGACCGGCGCCTCGACCGCCGATCTCGCCGTCATCCTGATCGACGCGCGCAAGGGCGTGCTCACCCAGACGCGGCGCCATTCCTATCTCGCCCATCTGATCGGCATCCGGAATCTGGTGCTCGCGGTGAACAAGATGGACCTGATCGGCTATGATCAGGCGAAATATGACGAGATCGTCGCCGACTATGCCGCTTTCGCGGAGAGCATCGGGATCACCGCCTTCACGCCGATGCCGATCTCCGGCTTCAAGGGCGACAACATAACCGACCCCAGCGAGAACACGCCCTGGTACAGCGGGCCGACGCTGATGCAGCATCTCGAAACGGTCGAGGTGAATCTGGCAACGGATCAGGCCAAGCCGTTCCGCATGGCCGTACAATGGGTCAATCGTCCCAATCTCGATTTCAGGGGCTTTTCGGGCCAGATTGCAAGCGGATCAGTCAAGCGCGGCGACGCGATCCGCGTGCTGCCCGGCGGCAAGACCTCGACCGTCAGCCGCATCGTCACCATCGATGGCGATCTGGAAGAAGCGGTGGCTGGTCAGTCAGTCACCCTGTGCTTTGCCGACGAGATCGATTGTTCGCGCGGCAATGTCATCGCGGCGGCCGACAACCCGCCCGAGGCGGCCGACCAGTTCGAGGCGACCATCGTCTGGATGGACGACGCACCGCTGCATGTCGGCCGGTCCTATTGGCTGAAGCTCGGCACCCAGATGGTCTCGGCAACCGTCCACGAGCCGAAATACCAGATCAACGTCAACACGATGGAGCATCTCGCGGCCAAGACGCTCGATCTCAACGCGATCGGCGTGGCCGAGGTGACGACTGACCGCGCGATCGTGTTCGAGCCCTATGTCGACAATCGCACGCTGGGCGGGTTCATCCTGATCGACAAGATCACCAACGCGACGGTCGCGGCGGGCATGCTGCACTTCTCGTTGCGCCGCGCGCAGAATGTGCACTGGCAGGCAGTCGACATCACCCGCGACATGCATGCGAACCTCAAGAACCAGAAGCCTGCGGTGCTGTGGTTCACCGGGCTTTCGGGCTCGGGCAAATCGACCATCGCCAATCTGGTGGAGAAGAAGCTCCACCGGATGAACCGCCACACCTTCCTGCTCGACGGCGACAATGTCCGCCACGGGCTGAACAAGGACCTTGGCTTTACCGAGGCCGACCGGATCGAGAATATCCGCCGCGTCGGCGAGGTGGCGAAGCTGATGGCGGATGCCGGGCTGATCGTGATCACCGCCTTCATCTCGCCCTTCCGGGCGGAGCGCGACATGGTGCGGGCGATGCTGCCCGAGGGCGAATTCATCGAGATCTTCATCGATACCGCCCTGGCCGAGGCCGAGCGGCGCGACGTGAAGGGCCTCTACAAGAAGGCACGGAGCGGCGAGCTCAAGAACTTCACCGGCATCGACAGCCCCTATGAGCGGCCGGACAGCCCCGAGCTCCGCATCGACACCGCCGTGATGACGCCCGAACAGGCGGCCGACCTGATCGTCGACCGGATCATCCAATGAGCGGCGTCGAGGAAAGCGACGTCCGCCTCGCCGAGCGGCTTGCGACTGAAGCGGGCGAGATCCTGCTCGGCCTGCGTTCGAGCGGGCTGACCGGCAAGGAACTCGGCAAGGCGGGCGACGAGGGCGCCAATGGCTATCTGATGCGCGCGCTGCGCGCCGCGCGGCCGGATGACGGGTTGCTGTCCGAAGAGACGGAGTGCGACGGCGCCCGCCTCGCCAAGTCGCGCGTGTGGATCATCGATCCGCTCGACGGCACCCGCGAATATGGCGAGGCCAGGAGCGATTGGGCGGTGCATGTCGCGCTGGCGATCAACGGCGTGGCGACGGTCGGGGCAGTCGCGTTGCCCGAGCTGGGCATGACGCTGACCTCCGGCGCGCCGAAACCGCTGGCGCCCGCCAATTCCCCACTGCGCATGCTGGTCAGCCGCACCCGGCCCGCCGCCGAAGCGGTGGCGGTGGCGGAGGGGCTTGGCGCCGAGCTGCTGCCGATGGGTTCAGCGGGCGCAAAGGCGATGGCGGTGGTGCGCGGCGAGGCCGATATCTATCTCCATACCGGCGGCCAATATGAATGGGACAATTGCGCGCCAGTTGCGGTCGCGCAGGCAGCGGGGCTGCACGTCAGCCGAGCGGATGGGTCTCCGCTCGTCTACAACCAGGAGAACACCTATTTACCGGATCTGCTGATCTGCCGGCCCGAACTGGCGGAGCAGGTGCTGTCATTGTACCGGGTTCTGCCCGTCGCGGCTGCGTGACGGTAGAGCCGATCGATCGCGCCCTACCCCGGTTCCCCGCCAAGTTTCGCCCAAAAATCCTCGCGCGTGTTGGTGCGCGGGAAGGGAACGGCCGGAACGGGCACCTCGAGGAAGCCACATAGCGGCTCCCAGCCCTGCGCCACGTCGAATACCAGCAGTCGCTCCGCGGGGATGGCGGCCCGGACATCGGCCTCGCGCTGGTGATAGGCGGCAAGCGCCTTGTCCTTGTCCTCGAACTGTCCGGCAAAGGTCTGCTCGCCGATCATCTCCTTGATGGCGTCGCTCATGACGCGGATCTGGGGTGGCAGCTCCATCGTTGGATAGATCGTCAGGAATTTGCCGATCGTTCCCGAAAAGCTGTTCCACCAGGATTCGTCCGGGCGGACGCTGTGAATGAGTTTCGCGTCGGGATAGGCCTCGGCAAGTTCGCGCCAGACATGCGCGCCCGGCCAATCGATCTGCGAGGAAAACCCGTTGAAGATGCTGACATGGTCGAGCGGTTCTCCTACCGCGACCGCATGCCAGAGGGTGATCTGCTCCGGGTTGGGGAAGACCTCCTCCATATGATGGCAGGGCCCGAAATCGAGAAGCTCAAGCGCATCTTTCAACGATCTCGTACCTGTCCGGCCAAAGCCCGACCCGATTACCGACAAGCCCATATTCGCCCCCCTCGCGATTGCCGTTTCAGGTAACATCGATTGGCCTGGTTCGCGATAATCCGGGCGGAGGAATCACCGAATGGCGGCCGCCTTTAACGGGCGCCCAAGCCGTCCCAGCTAAACTGGAGCCCCGCGATTTCGCCGAGCTCCCTGGGGGCGGTGGCGGGCAGGAACAGGAAGCCCTGGCCATATTGGCACCCGAGATCCACGAGACGGGTGGCCTGGGTCGGGGTTTCGATGCCTTCGGCGACCACCTCCATCCCGAGCTTGCGGCCAAGCGTGATCACCGCCTCCGCGATCGCCGCATGCTCCTGTTCGAGGCCGATGTCCGACACGAAGCTCCGGTCGATCTTGATCACATCGACCGGAAACTGGTTGAGATGGCTGAGCGACGCATATCCGGTGCCGAAATCATCGAGCGCGATCTTGACGCCTTCGCGGCTGAGGAGCCGCAGGGTGCGCTCGACCAGATCGGCACCTCGTGCGAGGAATACGGTTTCCGTCACCTCGATCTGGAAGCGGCTCGTCGGAATGCCGGCCGCGCGCAATTGCTCGAGCACGAACTCGCCAAAGTCCGTCCGCTGAAAATCCGCCGCGGAGGCATTGAGCGCGACATGCCCGAAATCCACGCCGCGGTCAGTCCAGTCGCGCATCTGGCCAAGGACCTCGGCGAGCATCCTGTCCGTGATCGCGGTCGATACATCCCAGTCGTCAAACGCCGCGGAAATCGTCGCGGGATGATGGATCCGGCCATGATAATCCGTCCAGCGCGCCAGTGCCTCGAAACCCGAGACCCTGCCGGTCAGCAGATCGACCTTGGGCTGGTAGAAGGCGCGGATGCGATCGTCGCGGAGCGCGCTGCGCGCCAGATTGGTCATCGACACGCGCTGCTGGAGTTCAACCCGCATATGCGGATCGAAGATCAGCAGCTGTCCGGGGCGCTGCGCCTTGGAGGCGTAAAGCGCGATATCGGCATGTTTGAGGAGGTCGCCGGCATTTGCGCCGTGAAGGGGATAAAGGCTTGCCCCAAGGCTCGCCCGGCAGTCCAGAACGGCACCCTCATAAGGCACCGGCTCGCGCAGGGACTGGAGGATCCGGTCCGCCACGGCGCTTACCTCCGCGTCGGTGCCGATCCCGGGAAGGATCATGGCGAACTCGTCGCCTCCCAGCCGGGCTACGGTATCGACGGGGCGTAGCGCGGCACACAGGCGCTCGCCCAGGGTGCGCAACACCGCGTCCCCGGCGCCGTGCCCCTGGGTATCGTTGATCTGCTTGAACTGGTCGACATCGAGCACCAGCAGCGCGAGGCCCAGCGCGTCCGCTTCCGCCGCGATGATCGCCTCGGCGAGACGAGCGTCGAACAACCGCCGATTGGGCAGCCGCGTCAGGGCGTCGTGGCTCGCGCTCCAGTTGATCCGGTCCTGCGCGGTCTTCTGGTCAGTGATGTCGCGCGCGATGCTCACCAGCCGACGGGCAGTTCCGTCTTCATCCAGAACCGGCGACACCGCGACGTCCCACCATTTGGGGCGCCCCTGCGCGGTCGGGCGCGACGATGTGAAGCGCCCGGTGTGGCCCGCCAGCGCGCCCGCGATGGCATCGCTTGCGTATGACCGATTGGTCGCCGGCCAGAGGGTCAGCCAGTTGCGCCCTACCAGCGTGGCATCCTGTTCGAGCTCAAGGCTGTTGCGGCAGGCATGGTTTGCAAAGAGCACCTCGCCCGAGGCGGCGAGCAGTTTGATATTGTCCGGGCTCGCCTCAACGATGCTGCGGTTGAAAGCTTCGCTTTCGCGCAGCGCGGCTTCGGCTTCGCGCCGGGCAGTCACATCGAAATTGACTCCTATCAGCCGACGCGGCGTACCGTTCGTATCATATTCGACGCGCCCCATGCCGTTGACCCAACGCATGGCGTCATCACCAAGGGGTACCCGGAACGTGAAATCATAGGACTCGCCGCTATCCGTGGCGCGCCTGATCGCGGCCCATATCCGCGGACGGTCGGCGGGATGAACGCGCTCCGTCCAGCTCTGCCCCGGAAATATCGGCTCCGAATCCGCGGCGAGCCCGAGAAGCACGAGGCTTTGCGATGAAAGCCGGGTGACATTCTCGGTGAAATCCACTTCGAAAAGGCCGATGCCGGCCGCCTCATGGGCTTCGCGGATCCACTCCTCGCGGCCGCGCAACGCGCGCTCGATATTGACCTGATCGTCAATGTCCTCGGCGACGCCGTACCACCGCAGGAATTCACCGTCCGCCGATGGCCGCACGCCGGCCCGTACCCGGTGCCACCGGTAACCCCCATCGAGCTTTTTGAGCCGGTAGCGAACGTCGAGGCGTTCACCGGTCCACAGCGAATGCGACCACGCCTCCCTGGTCGATGCCACATCATCGGGGTGGATGGCGGTCATCCAGTCCGCCGCACTGGTTCCGAACTCCTGGAGCAACATCGGGCCTGCCTCCAGGATGTTGCCGGCCGCATCGGCAGTCCAGGAGATGTGTGGATTCAGCGCGACCGCAAACCGATAATGCGCCTCGCTCTCCCGGAGGCGTTCGAGCGCCTCCTCCTGATCGTGAACATCTTCCGCCAGGCCGTACCAGCGCAGGACCTTGCCGTCCTTGCCGGGCTTCGGAAAGGCGCGGATTCGCATCCATCGCAATGCGCCGTCAGCGCATATCAGGCGCGCCTTCACATCGATCGGCTGGCCGTTGCTCAGCGACACGGCAGCCGCGCTCGTGATGGTCCTGCGATCCTCCGGGTAAAATTGCTGCAACCAGCCAGTGCCGAGCGCCGCGCTTTCCGGCACGCCGGTCAGCGTGCTCCAGCGACCGCTGACGGTCAGGACATTGCCGGCCGGATCGGCGGTCCAGGGCATCTGGGGCGAAAGCTCGACTGTGTTGCGATATTGATCTTCGCTTGTGAGCAGCGCCAGTTCCGCCTGACGGCGATCGGTCAGGTCGATCAGAACGCCACGAATGGCGACGACGCGATCGTCCCGCCGGATCGGACTGATTCTTGCCCAACAATAGCGCTCGGTTCCGTCCGGGCGGACAACACGGAATTCGCGACCGGAGGGGTCATAGCCATCGGTCGCTTCACGCAGCCGGCGCTGGACCAGTTCGCGATCATCGGGATGGACGCAGGCCAGCGTCGTTTCGAGTGTGGGCTTGAAGGTTAGTGGGTCCTTGCCGGCGATTCGAAAGACTTCGGCCGACCACAGAAATGCGTTGCTGCCGACCTCCCAGCGCCAGACTCCCATCTGGGCGATGGCAAAGGCCTCGTCGAGATCCTCGGCGCTGAGGCACATCTCTCGCGCGGGCGGTGCGACGCTCGCCTGCCCGCCCGCATTGTGCAGGGTGACGCCGATGGGAGGTTCGCGCGACTCATCTCCCTGATACCGCTCGGGATTCCAGTCTTGCCTGTCCACTACCAGCCATTGCCCCGTCTCACCGATTCCTACCGTGGCAGGAATTTGTTAAGAGAATCGCACTGGATGCGAGATGCTTGCGATGCCCCGGGGCCAGCCCGCTCTCGCAAAGCCGGCGCAATTGACACGCAGGGCGCCGGGCCATGTACGGCAATAGCCAGACTATGCCGCCGGCCCTGTTCTGCCCCGCCATTGCCGGCTACCACCTGGCTAATGATTATCGTGCCGCTGCCCCGACAGTGCGACGCACCTGATATGCGTTCCCGGCTTGCGTTGATCGCAGCGAGTTATGCGCAGCTGACGGGGCGCCAGCTCGCGCCGCCCGCCGATGATCCGGCACTGGCGCTATGGACGGCACCCCGCGTGATCGTCGCCCATGGCACTGAGGCCGATCCGGTTTTCTTCTTCGGTAATCGCGCCGCGCTCGACCAGTTCGAGATGACGTTCGAGCAGTTCACAACCATGCCGTCGCGCCTGTCGGCTGAGCCCATGTTGCGCGAGGAGCGACAGGCGCTGCTCGACAAGGTCGCGCGTGATGGCTTTGTCGACGATTGCACCGGCATCCGCATCTCCGCCACCGGACGCAGGTTCAGGATCGAACAGGCGACTGTCTGGAACCTGATCGACGAGCAAGGCACCGTACATGGTCAGGCGGCGACCTTTGCTTGTCGGGCAGAAACGCCGATAAGCGCGGCACTCTAAAGCCCTCCAAAAGCAGAGCCGATGCCGCACGCCAGCAATCTCATCTTCTGCGATGGGCCCGACAGCCCTCACGCGTTCGACAATGTCCCGTGTCAGCCCTGTAACGGCGCCCTCGATGCGCCATGCCCGATCTGCAAGGGGCATGGGCAATGGAACACCGAGATCGATCTGGTGAGTTTTCGCTGCAAGCGCGCGAGTTGCGATCATTGCCTGGGCGCGGGCTGGGTGGAGACAGGCGATGATCCTGTCGGCCTGCCCGATATCGTGCTGGCGCCGGAAGGCTATCCGAAGTGGATCACGCGCTATATTTCTCGGGAAGATATAGCCTAGCATGGTCTGAAAGGTGGCCCCCCTTTGTTTTCCAGGCTTTCCAGCGCTGAGCCAAGGCCCTCTTGTATGGCCTGAAGCCGCTGTCTAACCATGTTGCCGACAGATTTGTGTTGGCGGGGCCATTTGGTCTGTCAAGTTCCGACGGCATTGGTTAGACCAGTGATCGCCGGGACGACTACGGCGGACGGTCACAATATGGGACTATGAGACATGGCGAGCGTGGGCGCGCAGGACAGGCTCTATCAACAGCTCGCCCGAAAGCTGTTCGATGATCTGGCCGCGGGGAAATATGTGGTCGGGGATCGGCTGCCTGCGGAGCGCGATCTGGCAATTGAGCACAATGTCAGCCGGCCAACCGTGCGCGAGGCGATCATCGCGCTCGAGGTTCAGGGCCTGGTCGAGGTCCGGGTCGGATCGGGCGCCTATGTGCGGAAAATTCCGGGATCGAGCGAGTCGCCCGGCTTCCACGTCACCGGTTTCGAACTGACCGAGGCGCGGCTGGTGATCGAGGGCGAGGCAGCAGCGCTTGCCGCGGCCCAGATCACTGATGCCGAGCTCGACGAGCTTGACGCGCTGGTGCGGGAGATCGCGAGCGACAATCTGCGCGATGAAGGCAGCGACGATGCCGATCGCGAGTTCCATTATCTGATCGCGCGGGCCACCCGCAATGCGGCGATGGTCAATACCATCGAGCAATTATGGCGACTGCGCGATTCCTCGCCGGATATAGCCCTGCTGCTCACCAAGGCGCGCGCCGCGAAGGTGCAACCCGTGGTTGAAGAGCACCGCGCGATCGCGCTGGCGCTCAGGTCTCGCGATCCCGCCCAGGCGCGGGCAGCGATGCGCGCGCACCTGTCCGCTGTGCTTGATCATCTGCTGTTCGCGACCGAGGAGGCAGCCATCGAGCAGGCGCGCCAGGCAGCCCAATCGACTCGTCAGCGCTTCGCGGCGGCGCGGAAGATCTAGGCCCGGATGCCCCTGCGGTGCGTCACCCCTCACGAAAGGCGTGGCGGAGCTGATCCAACATCGGCTTGACCAGGAAGGACAGGATCGAGCGGTCGCCGGTCTGGACGAAGACTTCGGCCGGCATCCCCGCCTTGAGGACGATCTGGGGCGCATCCGCCATGCTCTTGGAGTCGAGCTGCACCTTGATGCGATAATAGCTCTGCCCCGTGCGCGTATCCTGTACCAGATCCGGCGAAATGAAGATCACCCTGGCAGCGATATCTGGCGTGGTCTGCCGCTCGAGACCGGAAAAGACCACCCGCGCCGACTGCCCGATTCGTACCTGATCGACGTCCTGCGGCCGCACCCGCGCCTCGACCAGCAGCTGATCACGATCGGGGACGATCTGGAGGATCGGTTGCGCCGCGGGAATCGCGCTGCCGAGCGTGGTGAAGGCAATCCGGTCGACCACGCCGGATTGCGGCGCACGGATGACGCTGCGCGCAAAGGTATCGCCCGCCGACGCCGACCGCAGCTGTTGATCATTGATCTGCGTCGACACCTCGGCGAGCGCGTTGGCAGCATCGCTTCGTGCCGACTTGTCGACATTGAGCATCTGTTCGCGTGTTTCCGAAATATGCGCGCGCGCTTCGGCGATGTTGGATTCGAGCGCTGCCTTGGAGCCCTGGAGCTCGACGGCGGTACGCTCCATCTGGTTGATCCGATTGATCGGCACCAGCTGCCTCGCATAGAGCTTGCGTAGCCCCGCAAGCTCGGGCTGGATCAGCACGATCTGCTTGTCGGTCGCGTCGATCTGCACTTCGAAGCTGCGGATCTGGCTTTCATATTGGCGGATGCGATCGCCGAGCAGCGCCAGCGTGCCGCGGCGTTCCTCACGACGCAGATTGAACAGGCGCCGCTCCGACGCCATCGTCTCGCGCGAATCAGCACCGTGAACGATCTCGGGCGGAAACTGGATCGCGGGCGCTTCGTCGCGCTCGGCCTGCAGCCGTGCGCGCCGCGCCAGCAATTGATCGAGCCCTGTCGAGGCGGATTGCGAGCCGACCTTCGAGACGCTGGTATCGAGGCGCATCAGGATCTGGTCCTTGGCGACGTGATCGCCATCGCGCACGAGCAGGGCGGTCAGCACGCCGCCTGTCGCATGACTGATCGTCCGGACGCTGGAATCGACGGTGACTTCGCCCGAGCCGACGACTGCGCCGCCGATCTTCAGGATCGCGCCAAGGCCGAAAAAGCCGAAGACCAGCAAGCCGATCAGCGCAAAGGCCCGGCGGGTGCGCGTCCGCAACCGGCTCGAGCCGAAATCCTCCTCTTCGGGCATGATGAAGGCATCTACGGGGGGCGAAATCGTCATGGATATCAAGCCCGTTGCGGCACGACGGCCAGGCCGCCGGAATCCCGGCCGGGCTGGTTCGCCCGGTTGAGTTGCGCCAGAATTTCATCGCGCGGTCCGAAAGCCTGGGCCGCGCCAGCGCGCATCAGCAACACCAGATCGACCGTGCTCAGCACCGCCGGGCGGTGCGCGACGAGCAACACCACACCGCCACGGGCCTTGACGCCGGTGATCGCGCGCGCGAGCGCTGCCTCGCCTTCCGGATCGAGGTTCGAGTTGGGCTCATCCAGCACCACCAGGAATGGATCGCGGTAGAGCGCGCGGGCGAGCGCGATGCGCTGGCGCTGGCCGGCCGACAGATTGGTGCCGTCCTCTCCCACCTGCGTTTCATAGCCATCCGGCAGCTGAAGGATCAGCTGATGTACGCCTGCCTCGATCGCCGCCGCCATCACTGCTTCGGCCGGCGCCTCGGGCTCGAAACGCGCGATATTCTCGGCGATGCTGCCGGTGAACAGCTCGACCGACTGTGGCAGATAGCCCATGTAGCGGCCGAGCACCTCACTGTCCCACTGGTCGAGCGTGGCGCCATCGAGACGGACGGTGCCGCGAACCGGCTTCCAGACGCCGATAATGCCGCGCACCAGCGAGGATTTGCCCGACGCGCTCGGGCCGATGATGCCGATCGCCTGACCGGCCTCGGCACGGAAGCTGACATCGATGACAGTCTGGCGATTGCTGCCTGGAGGCACGAGCGTCAGCTTGTCGATCGCGACGGACTTGGCTGGCGGCGGCAGCTCGGTGCGTGCCTGGGGGTTGTCCGGCAGCTGGTTCAGGAGGTTGTTGAGGCGCCCCCAGCCCTGCCGCGCCGCGACGAACCCTCGCCAGTTGGCGATCGCCTGATCGACCGGCGCCAGCGCGCGGCCCGAAAGAATCGAGCTGGCAAAGATGATGCCGGCAGTCGCCTTGCCATCGATCACCAGCATCGCCCCGACCGTCAGCACCGACGACTGGAGAAACATCCGCAGCACCTTGCTGAGGCCGCTCAACATCGAAGTGGTGTCGGTGAGGCGGGACTGTTCGTGGAGGAACTGGTGGTGAACGCGTTCCCATTGCGCCATGATGCGGCGGCGCATGCCGAGGCTGTGGATCACCTCCGCGTGCCGCCATTGACGATCGCTGACGCTGCGCCGCCGGGCGGACGCATCGGTGACAGCCGCGACATGCTTCTTGCTGACCCGCTCGGCGACCATGGTGAGGGCGGCGAGGATGATCGCGCCGACCAATGTCACCAGCCCGAGCCAGTAATGGACGAGCGTCAGGATCAGCAGGAAGAAGATAATCCAGGGCAGATCGATCAAGGCGGGCGGGCCCGAACTGGCGATGAAACTCCGCAACTGATCGAGATCGCGCGTCGGGCTCACCCGGTCCTTGGTATCGGGGCGCTCCATGGCAATGCGCATTTCGATCGTCTGGACGCGCGCGGCCAGACGGCGATCCAGCGCGGCGGCAACATCCGCCAACATCTGCGCGCGCATCACATCGAACGCGCCGTAAAAGGCGTAGGCGACGCCGATCATCAGGAAGAGGGCGAACAGGGTGGGCAGACTCTGCGCGGGCAGCACACGATCATAGACCATCATGAGATAGATCGAGCCCGCGAGCGTCAATATGTTGAGACAGGCGCTGAGCAGGACAATGCCGACCAGCCCGCTCCGCAGCTTCATCAGCGCGGACCCCAGCTCCGACTTGCTCCTGGGCCCCGCGAGGCTCACCATGACACTCCATCCCCCTGTAATAGGCGACGAATAGTCGCGTTTACGTCAAACACCAATAACACAGTGAGATAGCTGCTTCTGGGCAGGCCCCGGAATGACCGGCGGCCGGTGTAGGGGTGGTGCCGCTTACAGGACTCGAACCTGTGACCCCCGCATTACGAAAGCGATGGACCAATCCCAAAATCGCGATGCATTACAGATGCTTGTCGGTCGAGAGAACGAGCCAACACTTGGGTACCCACAACGGACCCAAATTCAGCTAAAATCGGGCGTGGGCCACTCCCTGCCGAAAACACTTTCGCTGGGAGCGGAGCCAGTAATCGACCTGCGCGAGACCTCTTTTGGGGTGTGCTTGCCCCCCACTCCGCTGTTGGCTCTGTCAACTTTGAAAGGGTGTGGGCGCCTTGCCGCGCGGCCGCCTCGGTTTACTCCGCTGTGTGGCTACCGAGGCCGAAATCGTCATATCCTTCCTTTACCGAGCCGAACAGCATCAGCCCGAGAAGCCCCATTATCCCAGGAATCAGGGGCCCTTTGCGCCTCCGAAAAATTAGGCTTCTGATCCGCTTCTTATATAGCTTGTAGAGGATCGCCTTAAAGAACAGGCTGTGCTTCGGGTGCTGTCCGAAAGATACGATCTCCAGATTAACAGGAAATTCCGACGGTCCCATCATAGTACCGTTGGACATGATCATGCGCGGCACAAATCCAGTAATGACACGATCTGTGTAGCTCCACAGATTGGTGTCAACATACCCATTCGCAGGTATAGCTATTGAGACACTGGTCGGTCCGACTGTGGGCGTGCGAAGCGAAACACCCTTAACAATCTTGTTGGCCATCTGCGACGCTTGGAACGCATTCGCTCCTGAGCGCACCGCTTTTCGCATCCAGTCTTTTTCTGCCTGTCTAACATGCGGTTCCATTCCGCCGAAAATCACTTCGGTTTCCTCTACCAGAACCTTCATGAATATCATGATCGAGCCGAGATCCCATTCGTAGATCATGCCTTCATCGTCGCCCCATGGCGCCGTGCGTCTAAAGGTCGAAATGACCGTTATCGTGTTTGCTGGGTAAGACTTTTCTCGGCTGATAATATGCAATTCAAAGCTCGGTTCGACTCCGAGTGTCGCCGCATTTGGAATCCTATCTTGCAGATGCTTTGTGAGATGAATGCATAGCGGGGCGAGCTTCGGCCTGCTCACGATGATCGAGGCGATCGCATCTGATATCAGGTCGTAAAGGCGGTACCGCACTCCCTTCAAGCGCCACTGCGCCACACCAGTGTAAGAGACGTTTGCAACGTAATCCTCGGTACCGAAATATATGTGTTTGTTGAACTTTTCGTCGATCGTACGCACGCGCGACGCATAGGTGGCCGTGATACGTTGATCGGAAACGCCGAGCGAGTATTCGGGGCCTACTGCGGTAATGAGGAGCGTCATATTCATCCGGACATTTGCAGGAGGCGCGAGACCTGCCCCGTTTAGCGCAGGGCAGGAATGCATAGCATTACATCAAGTTGCGGTAAGTGCCTTCCTCGTCGCGGCTCCATCGGTGGCCGATACCCGCTTTAAGAATGATACCCGCGTGCCTCCCTTTGAAGCCAAGGCGCTTCGCCGCACCGATGAGCCGGGGGCCGGTGTTGATACCTCTGTCGATCAAGGCACTGAGTGCAACATCGGCGTGATCGTGCAGATTGGTGCCGCAGCTTTCCAACAGATGCCGGACGTCCCGGAATATCGCGTTGACCTCCTCCTCTGGAGTGTCGCTGGGCAGTGTGATGCTGGGGGGTTCTATCTAGATGGAAATACGTCTAAGCAGCTTGTCGTAACAAGCCTTTGGTCCAATCTAGACATTTTACTGAATTTTGCCCTCATGCTACTTAATGCAGTGTCGGGTGTGCTTTTATTTGTATCCAACCACTGAGTTGTAAAAGACAAAACGGATTCCCTATCAATCGGAAGATCCGGCTGGCCATCTTTAAGGCTACCGCAAAGCATACCAAACTCACTTTCGCTTAGTGGTACACGCACTTTTCTCTCGCCTACAAACGCATCAAAATTAAAGTGAGGATTCGCAAACGCCGACACAGGTTGCTGTTGTTGGATGACAGGCGCTTGTACCACACTGGCTGGCACATCAACGACGCTTGGGGTCGCCTCCCTGCGTGGGGTGGTTGAAGAGATTCCGTCACGCTTCCGCTTCTCGTCGGGAAGCGCCGCATCGGCCATCTGCTGGATGCGTTGAGCAAGAGTTAGACCCGAGCAAAGCGGTCGATCGTTTAGTCCCTGTGTATTGAGCGCAAATTTGCCTGCGCGTACATCTCTGCCCAACTTGGCTTCGATCTCGGCGTCGGTGAGGCATTGGGCCTGCGCCGCATGGGCGTGCGTTCCAAGCAGCAACAGCGCAGCGGCGAGAAGCACCTCGCTCTTACCTCGCACAATAGCACGAGCTTTATTTTTGAGTAAGAAAGCGCCCATGTCTTACTTCCCAATCCTGCATTTCAAATCCAATCGCATCATTTATTGCAGGTACGGATTGGCTCTCCAAGCCGGTAGTTCGTCGGCCGCGGCCGATCATGGGCGACGTTCTCACGGTCGAAACCGGGGCGAACGCCAGAGCGGGGAACTATCGCACTCCGTTTAGCTCGTGTCATGCGACTCTTGATGTGGAACCTACTGTGGCTGGGAGTCGGGGCAGCGACAAGGCCAAAGGAGATTGGTGTGAGTCGAGGCCATTTCCCTGCCCAAAGTGCCCCAAGCTGGACCCAAACGGAATCCCTGCCGAAAGGCCCTTCCCCCGCATGTTTCGAGGCGCCCTGTGGAAAGGGGCTGGTGCCGCTTACAGGACTCGAACCTGTGACCCCCGCATTACGAATGCGATGCTCTACCAACTGAGCTAAAGCGGCGTTCCCCCGCTTCGCACCTGTTCGGGCGAAGGCGAAGGCGCGGCGCTTATCAGCTAGGCCCGCGGCTGACAAGCGCGCACAATGCCTAGGCCGCGTGGTTCCCGCCTTTACGCATCGTTTACCACACACGGTGCAGAACGCTTAGGTAACGGGCGTCAACGCCCAAACAGGGTAGCATTGCATGGATAACGCCCGCGCTTTCGAGGACGATCGGATGGGGCATGATCTCGATACGGCGGAAACTGGCGTTGAGGACGCCCGCCTCGATATCGCCACAGACGAGCGGCGCATGCATGTGCAGGCCTATAACCACTGGGTTTCGCTGCTGCACGAGCGCCCCTGCCCTTCGCTCGCCGATCTCGACCCGGCCAATATCAGCGATTTCGGCCCGTACAGCGTGCTGCTCGATTTCTCCCGGGGCGTTGAGAATCCGGCCATCGCCTTTCTCGGCCGGGCGCTGCGCGAGGAGTGCCAGCTCGACTTTTCGGTGACGCATATCTCGCAGGTGCCGAGTCGCTCGCTGCTGTCGCGGCTGACCGACCATTATCTCCAGATCATCGCCAACCGCGCGCCGATCGGCTTCGAGGCCGAGTTCAACAGCACGCGCGGCCACAACACCATGTATCGCGGCATCCTGATGCCTTTCTCCTCCGACGAGGACAAGATCGACTTCATCTACGGGGTGATCAACTGGAAGGAGCTGGTCGACGCCGAGACCCAGGCGAAGCTGGACAATGAGGTGGATGCGGCCGTCCGCACCTCGCCCAAGCTAGTCGTCGCAGCGCCCGCCTGGGCCGATGGCCCGAGCGCGCCGATCGAGGATGACGGCGACGACGAGCACATGGCAGCCGGCGAGGAGATCGAGCATTACGGCCACGGCGTGGACGATGACGACTTCTATGGTGAGGACGTCGATGACGATGACGACCTTGGCGCGCCCGGCCATAACCGGGGCGGGCCGCGGCTCGACCTGGTCGCCACGGCATCGCGCTCGGTCGGAAGCCTGACCGACCAGCTGGCGCTCGCGCAGCAGACCGCCGCCGCGGTTCGCGCAGCCGACACCCGCACCCGCACGACCCTGTACCGCGCGCTTGCCCGCGCGCATGACTTCGCCGCCGCGGCCGATGCCGACCCGGCAGCCTATGAGGCGCTGCTCGACCAGGCCGGCATCACGCTGCAGCTGCGCGCGCCGATGACGCCGATCGTGAAGCTCGTCTTCGGGGCCGATTACGACAAGACCCGGCTGACCGAATATGCCGCCGTGCTCTCCTATGCGCGGCGCATCGGCGTGGCGACGGGCGCGCTGAACGACTTCCTCGAGGGCTTCGAGGGGGGCATCAAGGGTGTCGTCAAGGCGGAGCGTGCGGCGAAGCTGGGCGGCGCGCCGGTTGCCCGCCCCGACAATCTGGCGGCGATCGCCGACAAGCCGGTGCTGGCCGAGGTGCAGATCGACACCGGCCTGACCCCGGGGGACTATGTGGTGCTGCTCGCCCGGGTGGTGGATGGCGGGACGCTCGACGTGGTCGCGGCGATCGGCGACGATACACCGCTGACCCAGCGCGTGATGCGCCAGGCCGTCGCGCCCTGAGCCATCACCCCATGAGCCTGGCCGTGAGCGCGAGCATCGGCGGGGTGAAGGCGAGCGGGCGCATGACGGCGATGGCGATGGTGATGGCGCCGAACCCCCAGACATAAGCGGGATGGATGCTGCCGCGCGTGCGCAGATCATAGACGAAGGCCACGCTGAGATAGACAAGCATCACCAGCCACATCGTCCATAGCTGCCATTCGCCGAGGAGCGGCATCGGCAGCAGGCGCCCGACGCCGGGCAGCATGATCAGCACGGCGGCGCAGAGCATCAGCCGGCGGTGCCAGTCGCTCCGCGCGCGCATCCGCACCCCGGCCCAGGTGAGCCCAGCGAAGACGAGCACCGTCAGCCAGTCCATGACGAGGAAGACATTGGGATGGAAGAAGAAGGGGATGCGGTGATGGATCGCCGCCAGCGTGTTAACGCTCACCCCGACCAGCACCATCCAGCCGACATAGCAGGCGGCGAAGACGCCGAGCCGCCGGTGCAGCGCGAGGTTGTTGGACGCGACCAGCAGATTCTGCGCGAGATAGATGACGAGCCAGCCCATGAAGGTGACGCCGTGGACATGCACCCACCAGGGCGCCCCGAAGCTCGACCGGCCCATCGCCAGCTGCAGCACGAAGCCGGCGACGGTGGTCGCGACGATGGCGATCGCCATGATCAGGAAGAAGGTGCGATCCTTCAGGCCCGGTTGCGCAGCGCCGCCGATGTTGCTGCCGCCGCTGCCGCCGTCATTTGCGAGTGTCGCCATGGTGCCCCCCCCGTGGAAAACGTTGCGGGAGTGTATCGGGCGGCAGGGCTGGTTGCCAGCGGGGTTTTCATGCGCGGGCGCCCACCGGGTTGGCCGCATCCGCTGGATAGGTGCCATGGCCTTCGATGACCAGGTCTCCGGCGAATTTCAGCACCTCGCTGACGCGGACCTGTTTCTGGTTCACATAGGCGATGACGAGGCAATCCATGCCGACGAACAGCGTATCGAGCGTGAAGTCGAGATCGGGCACCCGGGTGATCGCAGTGCTCCAATAGGCGCGGATCGCCGGCTTGCCGACGAGCCGGCCGCCGCTTTCGGGCGCGACCAAAGCGGCGAAGGGCGAGGTGAAGACCGCGTCTTCATGGAAGTGGCTGAGCACCGCCTCGACATCATGCGCGTTCCATGCGGCGAGCCACTTGGCGGCGAAAGTCTGCGGGTCGATGTTCATGCGGGATCTGCCCTGGGGCTTGAGGTCGGTAGAGGCGAAGACTGTGTTTTGGAGAATGTGGCGGTTTGCGCAAGATGGGCAAATATTCGCCGATTTATGATAGCCACTGGGAAGAGGGGCTGAATCGCGCACTATTGGCGGGCTGTGCGGGAATTTGGGGCGGCGTTTGCGGGCATCGCGGCGAGACTCCGGTTGTTGCACCCATGGCGGGTGCCGGAGGCGTTGAGCAGAGATTGCGGTTCAGTTGAATCGGCGCGCGGTTGCGGCACCCCTGCCCGTGGCCTTGGCCTAACGGCGGGCCAGGAGTTCGTCGACGCTGGCGTCCGCAGAGGCCGCCGAGGCCACGGCCTCGTTGCTGAGGCCGGCTTCGCGTGCCAGCGCTTCGCGGATGCCGCAGATTTCCTTGTCGCTCAGATGTTCGATGCCGATGAATTCCGGCCGGGCGCGGGGGAGTGCGCGCATCAGTTCATCGAGCTTGGCCTGGATGGCGGAGCCGTCGCGGTTCTGGCTGTTCTGGATGAGGAAGACGGCGAGGAAGGTGAGCACCGTGGTGCCGGTGTTGATGACGAGCTGCCAGGTGTCCGAATAATGGAAGACCGGCCCGGTGACCGCCCAGATGATGCACGCGCCGGTCGCGATCAGGAAAGCGGCCGGCTGGCCCATGATCGTCGCGCAACGTGAAGCAATCCGGCCGAAAAACTGATCCATCTCAATCTCCCATCGACCGTGTTGAACATCCGAAGCGCATTCTGGTTGCGCGCGACAACCACCCGCGCGGCTTCCGCGCCTAAGCCTCGCTCACAGCTCCCCCCGCTGCTTGCGGCCGCGCGCGACCTCGGTGGCGAGCGCTTCCAGCCTGGGGGCCCAGAAGCTGCGGAAGCGATCCAGCCAGGCATCGACCTGGCGCATCGGCTCCGCCTCAACCGCATAGATACGGCGGGCGCCATCCACCCGAACGCTAGCGAAGCCGCTGTCGCGCAGGACCTTCAGATGCTGCGACACGGCCGATTGGGTGATGCCGAATTCGGCGCGGACGATATCCGTCATGGCGCCGGACGAGCGCTCGCCCTCAGCGAGCAGCTCGAGCAGGCGGCGGCGGACGGGATCTCCCAGGACATCGAAGGCGTGCATCAGCCGCCGGTATAAAAGGCAGCGGTGCGCGTCGCCATGCCGCGCGCCACATCGGCATCCTCGCCGCCCGCGATATGCGCGTCGGCCCAGGCTTGGGCGCTGGCGCGCATGAACGCCTTGCCCGCATCGCTCGCCGCCCAGGCATCGGGCCCCTGGCCGGGCCCGAAGAAGCCGGTCCTGTCGAGCCCGGTCTCGATATGGAGGCCGAGGCCGAGCAGGCCGAGGTCCCAGCCGACGCCGACCGCGGCGGGGCCGAACTTCGCCCAATGCTCGTCCACATCGGAGGCAGCGACGATATGTTCGAGCGTGAGCAGCGTGCCGCCCTTCCCGCCCCCCGCGCCCTCGCCCTCAGCGGCGGCGAGGCGCAGCGTGACCCAGCTCATGCCGCCGCCGAATTCCCAGGTGAGATCGAGCGCGCTGGGCGGATCGCAGCGGGTGATGGTGCCCCCCGCATTGCCGACAAGCTGATAGCGGCCGCCGAGACGCAGATCGCCCTCGATGCCCATGAACCACCGCGGGATGCGTTCGCGGCTGGTGACCGCATCCCACAGATCCTCCGGCGTGGTGGGATAGGTGCGCGTGGCGACGACCACGCGGGCGGGCCGCCCCTCATGATCGCGCTCCGCGACCTCGCGGAATTCGGCTCCGATGGCAGTGGCGAGCATCGGCAATTCTCCTCCTGGTGCGAATCGTTACAGGCTACACTTATATAAGAACAGCCTAATATTGCAAGAGGACGCAGCCGGCATGGAGCGTGGACGCAGGCGCCCGCCCGCGATACGCTGCGCGGCATGAGCGAAAAGCCGACCGACGCGCAGCTATGGGAGCAGGACCGCGCCTTGCTGGCCGAGCATGGCCCAAGCCATATCGCCGATATCTGCCAGACGATCGACGTGAAGCGCGCGGAGGGCCGCGAGGCGGAGGCGATCGAGCTGGAGGAACAATGCCAGCGGATGCGCGTGATCCTGATGAGCGATGCCGAGCTCTGGACCGCCTTTGAGAAGACGGACGGCACGCCCGGCGACCCCGAGGCGGACAGGCTGCGCCATGAGGTGCGCTTTCGCGGGCTGGATATTCTGGGCGGCTGAAAAGGCGCGCCGGGCGGCGGCGCCTGGTGACTCGAGGTGAAGGATCAGGCGATCCCGTGCTTCGCCGGGGAGGAAGACGAAGCGCGACACCTCCTGAAGCACGCATTCGAGACCGCTCTGGATAGCCACTTTCCAGAATGGCTAGACAGGGTGTGTCCCCTACCCTATCTTGCCCGCTCGAGGAGTCTTTTTCCGATGTCACGCGCAGATCACGCTCAGTTCAATGTCCGCTCCGCCTATGCTCGCGCGCGCGCGCATGAGCTGGCGAAGCTGACCGGCATGACCGCCACGCAGATCGTGGAGGAGGCGTTGCGTGGCTATGTACCGCCCGGTGCGGCGGCTCCGGCCGGTCGGATGGTGCGGCGTGGGCCGATCCTCGTGCGGCGCGCCGGGGGTAAGACGATCAGCCAGGCCGAGGCTGATGCGGCGCTGAACGCGACGCGGGAACGCGACCTCGAATAGAGACCCCGGGGCAGGAGCAAAGGCCATGGGGGCGAAGATCGACGCGCTGCTCGACACCAATGTCGTGATCGCGATGCTGGTGGAAGAGCATGAACATCACGCCCCCTCGCTGGCGCTGCTGACAGACAGCGGCGGCGCGCGATATGCCGTCGCGGCGCATAGCTATGCCGAAGCCTATTCGACCCTGACCCGCATCGGCCCCAGCGCGCCCTTCCAATTCACGCCCACGGAAGCCTGGGCCGGACTGGAGAGCGTGCGTGCCGTGAGCGCGCTGATCGGGCTGAGCGCCTCACAAAGCTTCGAGGCGATCAGAGGCTATGCACAGGATGGCGGCATCGGCGCGCGGCTTTACGATCGGCTGATCGGGGAGGCGGCCGTGGCGCATGATGTGCCCATGATCATGACATGGAACGTCAGGCATATGCGTGGGCTGTTTCCCGGGCTGAGTGTGGTTACGCCGGCCGAGCGCGGATAGATCGCGCGCCCGTCACGGCGACACCCGCCCGCCCCGATCACGCCCGTTGCGGCAGCCAGGCCTCGGCGCCGCGGGCGAGGGCGTCGACTTCTTCGGGGGTCAGCACATATTCCGGCTGATAGTCCAGGCCGAGGCTCCGGACATTGGCGGCCTTTGCGATCATCAGGCGGCTTTCGGAATCGAACTCGCGCGACACCAGGGCCTCGAGCGCATCAGCCGCGCCGGGCGAGCGGGCGGTGACGAGGAGGGTTATGTCGGCGAGATACTCCCCGATGGCGACCCACATATGGCCATCCCAATCGAGATCGTCGCGCAGGAAGGGCATGACTTCATCGCCGCACGACCCGGCCGCCCCGAAGACCCGGACGCCATCCGCATAGAGCCGGCCGGCGACCAGATAGGCCGGCGCCGCGACCGCCGAGCGCAGCGCGACCGCATAGACGGCGCTCATGGCGCAGCAGGCGCGCGGGACCGGGGGGAAGCGCTGCATCAGATCGAGGCCGACCACCGCCAGCGCCGTGCGGCCGGCGCGCGACAGGGTGCAGGAGGCGAAGGCGGTTGCGGCCTCCGGGGAGTGGGTTGCGGCGATGAGGTCTGGGAGGGAGGTGGGCTCGGGAAGAGCCGGGAGGCCTGGGTGGGTTGGCATCGGATACCGTAGGGGTAACCGATCACGCGCCGGGGTCAAGATTGGCCCAGGCCGGTGGGGTCGACATGGCATATTTGATCCGGCCGTTCTCAAGCGAAAGGACGAGCTGACGGCGCGCTCGACTATTGTCGATCAGCACGACCCTGTCCATGATCGCCATCGCTTCGGCGAGATGGCCGAGACTTCGATCGAAGCGCCGGATCAGGTCGGCAAAGGGGACATCATGGCCGCCCCGGCTGACCCGCTCGCGAACACGCGCGATTGAGTTCTGGACGTCCCGCAAGCCGATATAGACGAGGCTTACCTTGAAGCCGGCGCGCCGCGCCGCGCGCATGAGATCGAGTTCGCTGCGCCCTGTCAGCGTCGTTTCGATCGCGAAACTCTTCCCCGCGGCGAGCAATTCCCGGCGCCGATGCAGAGCGATGCGACCGGCCTGCAGGGTTCGCGCTCCCGCACTCAGGTACGGCGGCAGCATCTGCGCGATCGTGTCTGGATTGATGACGGGAATCCGCCCCGCCACATGACGATCAACGATCGTGGTCTTCCCGGCCCCGTTCGGGCCTGCGAACACCCAAAGCTGCGCGGTCACACAGCGGCTTGGAAGTGATGCTCGCCTTCGCGGTCGAAACGGACCAGCTCGCGGCGGCCATCGGGATACTCCTTGATCACCGCGCCGGCGGGCGTGTCGTCTTCGCTGTAGTAGATCGGAAAACCGGCGGCGAGATGCTCGCGCGCGGCAGCGCCATCGTCGTTGCGCGACGCCGCCTCAATCGCCGGCAGCAGATCAGCGTCGGCGTCGATCGGGTGTTTCAAGCGCGTAGCCATAAGCAGGACCATAAAGTAAATTGCGCGCGACGTCATCCTGGAAGGGATATCCTTTCGCATCCCGTCGAGAGACTGCTGCTTGATAGTGAGGACGGTGCGGAATTCAGGGGTGATTGCACCTGTCACGGTTACCGCAATGGCCGGCCGGACTGGGCAGGGGCGCTGCGCAACGGTAGCATGGCGCGTATAACGATCGCGCGGGAGGGGGTTTCATGAAGGGCATCGGAGAGAGGATTGCCGGCGTGGCGATGGGAGCAGCCCTGCTGGCTTCGTGCGCCACCCTGGCGCCAGGTAACGGCGCGGCGCCTGCCGCTAGCCTTGCGGGGCTGCGCCTGGAAGTGCCCTGTGCGAATCCGAAGTTCACCCAGGACACCGAATGCCACTGGGACCAGACGCTGCTGCAGACCGCCGATCCTCGATGGAAACTCAAGCGCGAGATCGTGCGGACTTTTGGCGGCAAGCCCGGGGCGACCTACCAGGTGACCCTGCATGTGCGCGGCGTGGTCGAGCCCAAGAACTTCACGGGGGGCATTGTTCAGTTCGAGCACTTCCAAACGGGTGGCACGCCGATCAAGAACGACTATAATTTCTACAGCCTGCACGTCTCGGACCCCGAAGCGACGTACACCTTCAATCGCAACGAGGAGAAGGTGGGTCACTACACATTTCCCATCGACTATCGCGTGACGATTCCGATTCGCGGCGGCGCGACGGTGACGATGGGCGCGTACGACTCCAATGACGTGGCGATCACCAACCACAAACATTTCGTGGTGCCCGGCGTGCCGCCGGCACCTGCGCCTTTCGACGGGCAGTTCTTCCAGCTCGATGTGGAGTCGGTGAAGGCTGGCCGGTAGGGCGGCGCAGGTCAGTCGTGCAGAGGCATCTGTGGGGCTCGGCTGCGCCGGGTAGCGGCGATCTCCTCTGCTTGCTTTAGGGGGAAATCGCACCTGTCACCGTTACCCCCCTGGCTGCAGCAATGCCCGGTGACGCGAGGGCGGCGAGGGACAGCAAAGAAGGTATCAGGACGCGAGTGGTCATGCGCTTCCGTGTAGGGCTGTTTGCGAAGGCCCGCCAGCAGACTGGATACGTGAGGGGCAGACGTGGGGGGTGATTGCACCTGTTATCGTTACCCCAGGTCGATAGGACGCGTAAGTTCCATACAGCTTATAAGGTCCGATATGAATCATATGGCTTGATATATGGAATAAATAGGCCCATATGAGCCATACGGTCGCTTTTGGCCGCTTATGAGGCTTACATATTTATGCCAAGCGTTGAAATTGCGGACGTCACGTCCGCGCGATTGCAAGCAATCGCAACTCCTCTCGTCGACACGTATGACAGCGTGATTGTGCGCCTTCTGGATCGTTGGGACGCAACGGCCCCCAACCAGCCGAAGGTGTTCGAACCCGGCCAGCCTGTCCGGACCGAAGAGGACGGTACAATGGTGTTTGACCCCGCTAACCCTCCACAGCTGAGTTTTACGAGCTGCATCCACATCCTAATAAATGGCAAAGCGCTGGGAGGGGGCGACACTAATTGGAACAGCATGATGCTGGCGGTTATCCGCGAGCTTCACAAAAAGGGTTTGGATGCTCCAACTATTCACTCAATGATGGGGATCGCAAACTCTGAAGTTGGAGTAAAGGAAGTTCACGGATATAAATATCTTCACGATGTTGGCCTATCTGTTCAAGGCCAAGACAGTAATGCTGCATTCAAACAGGCATATCATCTTGCAATTATGTCTGGCGTATCCTTTCATGTATTGTTTAAGTGGCAGAATAAAGAAAAAGCTGTGTACCCAAACCGTAAGGGGCGTCTCGAGGCCTGAGGATATCCAGACCGTGCTGTATGTAAGAGCCGCTGGGACGCCAGCGGCTCCTGCGTTGCGCGGGGCTTGCGCGCATCTCCAACCCGCGACACATTCCCGGCATGTGCAATCTCTACAACCTCAAGGTCTCCCGCGCAGAATATCTCGACTATTTCAAAGCGACCGACGATTTCCGCAACGAGCTTACCGTCGAGAAGGATTATGCCGCGCCCGGCAAACCCGGCTATGTCATTCGCGAGCAGGATGGCGCCCGCGTGCTGAGCACGATGAAATGGGGCTTCCCCACCCGCAAGGAGCGCAAGCGCCCGGCGCGCGAGGGCGAGATGCCCTATCTCTATGACTGGTGGACCAATTGCCGGAACCTCGGCAACAATATGTGGAAGCCTTGGCTGCTGAAGCCGGAGCATCGCTGCCTCGTCCCCTTCTCCCGCTTCGCCGAGCCAAAGGCGGCAGCTGACCGGAGCGGCCCGGGTGATCTCAACTGGTGGTTCACGGTCGGGGACCAGCCAGAGCCATGCTTTGCCGGCGTTTGGAAGGTCGATCAGGACCATGACCGGGTCTACGCCTTCTGCACCACAGAGCCCAACCCGCTCGTCGCGCCGAAGCACCCTAAGGCAATGCCGGTAATCCTGTTGCGGGAGGACCATGATCGCTGGCTTCATGGCTCCATGGCGGACGTGCTGGAATTACAGGCCGGGTATCCGTCTCAGTTGATGACAGTCGCCTGAGGCTGGACAACGCGGGACCCAAGCGCTGTCCTGAGCCAACTGACGCCGGCTTTTTCCTGCACGACGCGAAACTCCCTCGCCCACGTCTCGGTTCTTTTTGCGATGCGTTCCGACCAGATGCGGAAATCGCGCGGGGTCTTGAGATGCGAGTCATTGTCCAGAATCGCGGCGAGGCCCATCGTGAACAGATCGACGACGTCGTCAGCGGTCGCCTCGCCGCCCGGCGCACCGTCCGCCAGCGAATCGAACAGCGCCGGCAACAGCGCATCGAGGATCTCCATCTTGTATTCGCTGGATACTTTCATCTCGTCACTCCTCGTCATGACCGAAAGCGATTGACCGCCCGCTTCCACTCCCCCTCGTTCGGGAAGGGCAGGCCGTGATCGTCGGCCTTCTCCTCGACCAGTTCGATCCTTGCCCGCTTGATCCGCCTGCCCACCCGAGCGCCGCATTGTCGGCACCAGAAACGCTGTGGCGCGCTGCGCAAATCGTCATCCCAATGCCTCTTCCGAAACAGCTCCCAAAGCTGGTGCGGATCGAACACCGAGCTGTGGCCGCACGCGCCGCAGGTCACCTTCAACTGGTAATGCCAAGCCGCAGCTTCGAAGATATGGGTCGCGACCTTCAGGCCATCTTTGTACCGCACCACACCGTTTCATCCCGGCAAAAAATGACCGTTGTCTCGCTATCCCGCTTTACCGTCAGGTCTCCGTTACCGCCGAATCGGTCGTTAGGAACAATACAAGAACATTGAGGGCCTGTCCAATCCACTACCCTATTGTGATGTTGGATTTTTATCGCTTCCTTGGGCCGAACCTCGATTCGGAGAAGCCCTGTGCGGCAAGTCAGTGAAGCTGAGCTGGTCTGGAACCTCAAGTTCGCCCTACGAGGCGTATCAGCCAGCTATCGCAACGATTTCAAATCAGCGGAGAAAGCGGTGCGGGAGCGCGCGGAGCATGGCATCGCGGCGCGGATCGTGGCGCAGCTTCGCCGCTATGAAATCCTGAGCGATACCGAGGTGCCCGCTGGCTCCGACCTTTTCTCACGGGCCGCGTTCGGGCGTTCTGATCAGGCAATGCTTGGGGATGGGGACTGAAGGTGACTGGGACGTCCGACCAAGTTTCGAATTTAAGGAGTACCGCACCCGGCCACCGTTGCCCCATCCCCTTCGCCAGGCATGCGATCAATGCCGCGACGGCGAGCGGGTTTCAGCAGCTTAGGCGAGGGCGAGCACGATCGGTTTGGGATAATCGCGTCCCGTCACCGTTATCGCGGTTTGACGATACCGAAGGCGGCTCTCTTCGGCCAAGACGGCGCAATCCGACGCGATCGCGATTTCGAATCCGGACCGTGGACCGATTGCACAACCGGTCTTAGAGAATGTTCATGACCCAGCCACCTGAGAAAATGCTCTGCCTCGATCTCTTCGCACACGCGGTTGCCGCCATCAACGGCGGTGAGCTGATCGAGTCCGTCAGTGCCAAAGACAAAGAGTTTCACTTCCAGAATTGGTTTGAGAAGCAGCTAGCCTCGACTGGCACTAATTATGACCAAGGGGGAAGGAACACCTATCCCGATTTTGCCCTTGTTCACTCTCCCGAAGGCTTTGAATTAAAAGGGCTGGCATGGCCAGGGCGCGAACGGGACTACGACTGCAACAGCCAAGTCCCGACCGGCATGCACAACGGACGCCACGTCTACTATGTGTTTGGGCGGTATCCCGTTGATTTGACGCCATACGCACCCGTCAACGGGACGAAGAAATACCCGGTGATTGATCTCGTGATGTGTCACGGAGATTTCCTAAATGCCGACCACAATTACGTGCACAAAAACAAGAGCGTGAAGGGCTTCGGTAGCTACGGGGACATCATGATCCGCGACCGAAAGATGTACGTCGCACCAACTCCGTTTGCTCTCACTGAGGGCACCACTGGTCTCCGAACGCTCATCCTGCCGGCAGATTGGCCGGTAGACAATCGTTTCAGGGCCGTCGGCGATTTACAGAGAGTCGAAAGTCAGAACTTGGTCGTAGGATACTCATTCGATTTGAAGACGAATGTCATCATACCTCAGACCGTGCCGAACCCAAATGCAGGAGTGCAGCATAACTTTCGAGCCTATAGGGTGGCCACCGAGGTTCCGACGCCCGTGTCGATGGTCGCTGGCAAGGTGCAACCTCTCGACATCAACGGCGCTGATTAATGGCTGCATCGACAAGTCCTGCTCTGGCTGTTGCCCAGACTTCCACCGATAGAGCCATCGAGCATGGCTTTCCGATCGTGCCGGTGAGCCGGCTCGCCGAACGGGAAAGCTGGCGAAAGGAACTCGGCCGGCCAATCTATCACATCCACAAATGGTGGGCCACGCGCCTCGGGTCCGTGTTTCGCGCCATCGTGCTCGGCGCGCTAATGGACTCTGATCGGGACATCTGGGACGAGTTTTACGAGAAGCACAACTTTGCAGACAAAGTTGTGCTCGACCCCTTTATGGGGAGCGGAACGACCTTAGGCGAGGCTCTTAAACTGGGCTGCTCGGTCGTAGGGTGCGACATCAATCCCGTTAGTACATTTCTGGTGCGGCAAGCACTTACTCCCGTGAGCGAAAGCGCGTTGCGGCAAGCATATGGCGCGCTTGAAGCCAACATCAGCGACGAGATTAAAAAGTATTATTCCACGCCTGACAGAAAGACTGGAAGGCTTATTCCGGTTCTGTACGCGTTTTGGGTCAAAGAGGTTGAGACACCCAACGGTGAGCGTATTCCTCTTTTTTCAAGCTACATCTTCTCCAAAGATGCTTACCCAAAGAAGCGCCCGCGCGCGCAACTGCTTTGCCCGGCCTGCTGGCACGTCTTCGAAGGCCGGTACGATGACCAGTGGGTAATGTGCCCCGAGTGCGATCACGCATATAACCCACAGGTCGGGCCTGCATCCGGTCAGATCGTCACAGGCAAAGCTGGCGATCAGCATCGGATCAAGACTCTATTGCCGAGCGACGGCACGCCGCCAACTGAACGAATGTACGCCTTGATGGCGTTGCGCGAAAACGGGGACAAGGTGTACCTGACCCCAACGGAGTCCGATCAAGCGCTCTACCGCGAGGCCACCAAGAGGCTGGCAGAAGAGAACCTTCCTCTGCCAGCCTCGGAAGTTCGGCCGGGGCACAACACTGACCAGGCCCGGGGTTACGGATACCGCCGATGGACCGATTTCTTCAACGACCGTCAAAAGCTATGTTTAGGCATCTTGCTCCGGGAAATCCTCAAGATCGAGGATCGGCCTGTCCGAGAACAAATGCTGTGCCTGTTTTCTAGCACGCTTGAGTTCAATAATAGGTTTTGCAGCTTTAAGGGTGAAGGCACTGGTGCCGTTCGCCACATGTTCTCTAACCATATCCTGAAACCTGAGCGGACGCCGCTTGAGAGCAGCGTTTGGGGCGGCAATCGGTGTAGCGGAACCTTCGCCACATTATTTGAGTCACGATTGATACCGGCAAAGCGCTATTTGGACGTGCCCTTTGAATTGGGAACAGAGCCACAGCTCTTTGAAGGTGATAGCGGTGGCAAGCCGGCGAAGGTTTTAGCTAGTAATCCCATCCGTCCAACGATGATCGATTGCTGGGCTGGCGCATCACGATCCTCAACGGCACTAATATTGAACGGCGACAGCGCTCGGTTGCCTATACCCGACAAATCCATTGACGCGGTGATAACCGATCCGCCCTACTTCGATTTCATCCACTATAGCGAACTAAGCGACTTCTTTTACGCTTGGCTTAGCCCTGTTTTGGCAGATGAGCACCCTTCCTTCCGACCCGCTGATTCCAGCGCTGCCGGCGAAGTCCAACACAAGGAAGCCACGTCATTTGCCGAAGCGCTCGGTAATGTATTGAGAGAAAGTGCTAGAGTCCTCAAGGACGAGGGGGTTTTAGCATTTAGTTTTCACCACTCCCGCAGCGAAGGCTGGGGCGCGATCCAGGCTGCATTGACCTCCGCGGGACTTACGGTGGCAGCATCCCATCCGCTTCACGCGGAACTACGCGCTGCCAGTCCGAAGTCTGCGGCCAAAGACCCGATCAGCCTCGACGCGATCCTTGTTTGCCGAAAATCAACGGCCGTCGGTCCTTCGGCTTGGTCGGAATCGTATTTGTTGGATAAAGTGCGCAATAGCTCTGCGTCTCTGATCGCAGGCGGGATGAAACTGTCCAAGACCGACGTTTTCGTGATGCTCGCGGGTGAGCTTCTTACTGTAGCCGGCGGATTATCAACGGACGACTTCTGCAAAACACTCGATAGGTTGAGGGTCGAGATAGAGCGATCATAATTTCATTTTTGCTTTTGCTGATCGCCAACGAAGCTCCGCTCTGCCTCGAATGGCTGGGTCATCCGTTGAAGGGGGGATTGGCCAGGATATCGGCTTGCCATATCGGCGACGATCTTCTGCTGACGCAGTCGGGAAGAGCGGCGGCATCGTGTTCGTGCGAACCGGAACCAATGCGGCGCTGCTCAACGATAGCGCTTCGCGGCTCGAAAAGCATCCAGCGTCGATTCAAACTTAGTTCAAATCAGCCCATTCCCCCGTCCCATGAAAAAAGGACGCCCCACCACCTATCGCCCCGAATATGCCGCGCAGGCGCGCCAGGCCTAACCGCTCACCGCACGGACCCCGGGATTAAAATCATTTCGGCTGCATCCAGAATTGTCCCCGCCGGCGCGATAGCTTAAGCTCACGCCCGCTTGGGAAGCTGAGTCCGCCACGCGGAAACATCAGCCGAAGTCGCACCATCAGCATTGGAAAGGAAATAGCTGGCGGGCAGTTTGCTGCCCGGATCTGGAGAGTTGCGATGAGCGAGATAGATGTTGGCGGTGACGCCGAACAGCGCATCAAGCAGGTATTCCCGGACGCGACCAATATCGACCTTTCGGGCCTGACCGTTTCCGTTGCACCGACCGAATATGACCCGCCGGTGCTGAACACCAAGGCGCCGCAGCAAATCTGGTCCGAATCGCTGACCAATTGCACGCGGCAGATCCGCCGCGAGCAGGTCACCAAATCCTTCGAAACCACCAGCAGCTGGTCAGCCAGCCTTTCCGCGACGCTCAAGCTCAGCAGATCCATGAGCTCGGCCATCAAGGCGATCGCGACGGTGGTTCTCAACAGCGGATTCGGTGTGGATATATCGCTGACGGGCAGCGGCAGCGTGTCGGGATCGAGCAAGCAGACCAAGACCATCAATGAGGTCACCGAGGTGGCACCCTGCACCATGGTGACGGTGATGGTGATGGAGTCCACGGCGCTCTACACGGTCGGGTTTCACGTGCCGGTCACGGTGACCGGCATCATCTCCCTGGATGTCAGTAACAGGGTCGGTTGGTTCTTCGGCTCCACCTACACGATCCGCGTGCCCTATACGCACCATTATACGATCGACGGGGTGGGCAAGGTCTCGGGCGTGGACCTGAGCGTGAACTGGAACGAATATGTCGCATCCTGCCCTCCCGGAACGCCCTGCAGGGGCCTGACGTCCTTCGAGGAGACGGGCGATGGGGAGAAATCCGACAAGAAGAAACATCCGCCCAAGAAGGACGCGCCGGACCATTGAGTCTGCTTGCCCTTCGGGCCCCGGCGGGCGCGGGCGCCTGCGGGGTTTTGCAATAGCCTGACGCAATCGCGCCGGCGCGCGAGCTGTAATAACATTGTCAATACAATGGCAAGTCTATGCGCGCGATTCGACTGCCCTAAAGCGCGCCCATCCGTCTTCGCGCGCGCGGCGGGTCGATAAGTGAGTCTTTTGAAATTCCGGTGGCAGCGCATGCATCTTAAAGTTAAGATATTGTATTATAAGAATAATATTCTGCATCCACACCGCCCGAAACTGTCAGCACCCGCCTGACATTCCCAACACGGCACCTTGATTCAACCCTAAGCCCACCGCCGCTATCCCGGCGTCATGTTCTACGAACCCGAATATGCCGAACAGGCCAGCCGCCTCTGCCAGCTTGGCGCCACCGACGAAGAGCTCGCCGAGCATTTCAAGGTGTGCGTCCGCACCATTTATCGCTGGCGCAACACCCATGAGGAATTCGCCCTCGCCGTCGTCGCCGGCAAGGAGCACGCAGACGCCCGCGTCGAACGCGCGCTCTATTCCCGCGCCGTCGGCTGCAGCGTCGAGCGCGTGAAGATCTTCAAGCACGCCGGAGATCCCGATCCCGTCTACGCGCCCTATCGCCTCCATCTCCCGCCCGATGCCAACGCCGCCCTGCAATGGCTCCGCGCCCGCCAGCCCGGGAAATGGCGGAATACCGAGGAGGAGAAGGAAGATCCGGGCGTGGTCGAGATGTTCGAAAAGGCGCTGGCCCGCGTCGCGGACTACAAATCGCCTTATGCCTCGTCCCTCCCCACCGGCCAGCCGCCGGGCACCGGCCAGCCGCCGGGCAAGGGTCCGGCGCCCGTCCCCGCCCCCGTTTACGTCAAGGCGCATGCGCGCGCGGCGCGCTATGGGTGAGGCCGTGCGCGAGCGCTGGATGGATCGCCTCGTCGAGTTCCACCACGATCCGCTCGGCTATGCGCGGCTTGCCTTCCCCTGGGGCGAAGGCGTGCTGCGCCACGTCTCCGGCCCGCGCGCCTGGCAACAGGAGGTGATGGCCGCGATCGGCACGCATCTCGGCAATCCCGAAACGCGCTTCACGCCGTGCCGGATCGCGCGCGCATCCGGGCACGGCATCGGCAAATCGGCGCTGATCGCGATGCTCGTGAAATGGGGGCTCGATACGGCGATGGACACCCGCATCGTGATCACCGCCAATACCGAGAGCCAGTTGCTGACCAAGACGGCGCCCGAGATCGCGAAATGGCATGGGATGTCGGCGACGAAGCAGTGGTTCCGCACGACGGCGACTGCGCTCGTCTCCACCGCGGCGGGGCATGAGCGGGGGTGGCGGGCGGATCTCGTTACCTGGGGAATTTCCAATACCGAGGCTTTTGCCGGGCTGCACAATCAGGGGAAGCGGATCATCCTGGTGTTCGACGAGGCATCGGGGATCGCGGACAAGGTCTGGGAAGTGGCGCTGGGGGCGCTGACCGATGAGGGGACCGAGATCATCTTCCTCGCCTTCGGCAATCCGACGCTCAATTCGGGGGCGTTTCGGGAGTGTTTCGGGAAGCATCGCGCTTTGTGGAATGCGGCGCAGATCGACAGCCGGACGGTGGAGGGAACGAACAGGGCCTATCTGGACGAGTTGGTCGCGACGTACGGCGAAGACAGCGATGTGGTGCGGGTGCGCGTGCGGGGGCAGTTCCCCTCCAGTTCGTCGATGCAGTTCATCGGCGCGGCGGATGTGGAGGCGGCCCGGGTGCGGGCGGTGCATCCGATGGTGAGCGACCCGATCGTGTTCGGGCTGGATTGCGCTCGGTTCGGGAACGACCATTCGACGCTCGCGATCCGGCATGGGCGCGATGCAAGGACGCGGCCGTGGAAGCGCTGGCATCAGCAGGATGCGATGACCCTGGCGGGCGATGTCGCGCTCCAGGCGCAGCTGCACCGGCCCGATGCGATCTTTGTCGATGCGGGGAATATCGGGGCGGCGGTGATCGACCGGCTGCGCCAGCTTGGCGTGCCGAATGTGCATGAGGTGTGGTTCGGCGGGGCCGGGCGTGATGCGGTGTGGGCGGGGGAGATGCGGGTGAAGACCGGCAACAAGAGATCCGAGATGTGGACGAACATGCGGGGGTGGCTGGCGGGTGGCGCTATTCCCGATGACGAGGGGCTGGCGGCGGACCTGACGGGCGTCGAATATGGCTATGCGGGGGACCAGGTTTCGATCCTGCTGGAGAAGAAGGAGCATATGAAGGCGCGGGGGCTTGGGTCGCCGGATGATGCGGACGCGCTGGCCCTGACCTTTGCGGAGCCGGTGATGCCGCGGGAGGTAACAGCGTTCGTGCATCCGTCTCGCGAGGATTGGCGGCCTCGGGTGGTGGAGGAGGAGTATGATTTGTATCGGGAGTTGCGGTGACTTCCCTCTCCCAGCGGGAGAGGGAGGGGCCCATTGCGCAGCAATGGGAGGGTGAGGGCGAGTTAGGCTCGGGACACTGATCCAACCGACGTCACCCTCACCCTTCCGCCGCTTTCAGCGGCTCCCTCCCTCTCCCGCCGGGAGAGGGAGAAGAGGGGCTTTCCGCTTTCTCCGGTTTGGCGTATCGGGGGAATAACTCAGAGTTATTCAAATGGGGAGCGACGCATGACGAGACCGGATCTGACCAGCCGGCGCGGGGTTTTGAAGGGCGCGTTTGCCGGCGCGGGGGCGATCGGGCTTGCAGCGGGGACTCATGCGATGGGGGCGCGGCCGCCGGTGACGCTCGCGCCGCGGCCGCCCATGGGGTGGAACAGCTGGAACTCGTTCGCGACCACCATCACCGAGGCGCAGGCGCTGGAGGTCGCGGGGATCCAGGCGAAGAAGCTGCTGCCGGTCGGCTATGACGTCTTCACGATCGACATCCAATGGTATGAGGACAAGGCGACCGGCTATACCTATAGCGAGGCGCCCGAGCCGAGCATGGATGGCTATGGCCGGCTGATCCCCGGGCCGAACCGCTTTCCGTCGAGCGCCCGGGGCAAGGGGTTCAAGCCGATCGCCGACAAGGTGCATGCGCTTGGGCTGAAGTTCGGCGTGCATCTGATGCGCGGCATTCCGCGCGCGGCGGTGACGCGGAACCTGCCGATCCTGGGCACGTCCCTGCATGCGAAGGATATCGCGAACACAGCGAGCACCTGCCCGTGGAACCCCGATATGTACGGCGTCGACATGACGAAGCCGGGGGCGCAGGCCTATTATGACAGCGTGTTCGCGCTGTTCGCGAGCTGGGGCGTCGATTTCGTCAAGATGGACGATATGAGCCGGCCATATGACGCGCACCTGCCCGAGATCGAGGCGGCGCACCGCGCGATCCTGCATAGCGGGCGGCCGATGATCCTGAGCCTCTCGCCGGGCGAGACGCCGGTCGCGCGGGGGGCGCATGTGCGCGAGTTCGCGCAGATGTGGCGGATCTCGGACGATTTCTGGGACGAATGGCGCCTGCTGAAAGAGCAGTTCGTGCGGCTGGAGAGCTGGAACCAGTATCGCCGGCCTGGGGCCTGGCCGGATGCGGACATGCTGCCGCTTGGGCGGCTCGCGCTCGATTCGCGGGACACGAAGTTCACCGCGGACGAGCAGCGGACCCTGATGACCTTGTGGAGCATCGCGCGGGCGCCGCTGATCATGGGGGGCGATCTGCGCAAGCTCGACGCGGCGACGCTGGCGCTGCTCACCAATCGCGAGGTGATCGCGGTGGACCAGCACAGCCGCGACAACCAGCCGCATTACCTGCAGGACGACACGCCGGTGTGGACCGCGCGGGCCGAGACCGGCGGCGGGTGTTACCTTGCGGTGTTCAATACCGCGGACAAGGGCTCGCGCACTTTGCGCTTCCCGCTGGCGCGGCTCGGGCTGCGATCGGCTGCGGTGCGGGACCTGTGGGCCGGGCGCGACCTTGGCCGGGCGGACCACGAGGTGGTGGCGACGGTGCCGCCGCATGGGGCGGTGCTTTACGGGCTGACTGGCTGAGGCACGGCCGAACCATGCACATGCGAAGATTGTCGGTTGCCCAAGGTTGGTGAACCGGACATGACATTCGCATTCAGCCTCGCGCCACGGCGACAGGTCCAGAACGGCTCCATCCATGGGTTGATCCCTGGAGAGATGGAGGGACCATGCCAGCACGCCTTGACGCCCGGACTGACGCCGGGGAGCGTTCGCCGGACGCGCGCGAGCCCCGGAGCATTTCAGGCGCCGTGTTCGATTTCGTCGTCATCCCGTTTCTCGTCACGCTGATCCTGGTGATGATCTATGTGATCGTGCGTCAGCTATGGATGGTGAACGGGCATTTTCTGTAGGTCCGTCGAAGGCTGGTTCGGCGTCTCAGGCTGGGCTGCGCCCGCCTCCGAGGGATCGACCTGTTCATCCTTTGCATATTGTCTAATATTAGACTATCTTGTATTGAACCGTGAACAGGAGGAGCCCATGGGACGATTCGCGCCGATTTTCGCAGCGGCATTGCTGATGGCGTGTGGAGCGGTCAGCATCGCCGCCCCGCCCGGCCCTGTCGAAGTCGCGTATCCCGACGGGTTCCGGGAATGGACGCATGTGCGGAGCGGCTATATCGGCCCGGAGAGCCCGGCCTTTGCGCGGTTCGGGGGGATGCATAATATCTACGCGAACAGCACCGCGCTCAAAGGGTATCGCACCGGCAAATTTCCGGACGGGTCGGTTATCGTCTTCGATGTGCTCGATACGGCTTCGATAGCCTCGAGCCTGGAAACCACCGTCCGGAAATTTTCCGACGTCATGGAGAAGCGCGACGGCGGCTGGCATTATTCGGAATTCCGCGGCGACAGCCGGACCGAGCGCAGCGTCACGACCGCGGATGGCATCGCGCAGTGCAAGGGGTGCCACACCAAAGCCAGGACGGAGGAAGTGTATAGTGGCTTTCAGCGCTGAGCGGGCGAGCGCTGTCGGGTCGCTGGGCTAAAAGCGCTCGGTTCGCATATTGCTGCGCCACGTAATTTTCTTTCGCGATAATCGCCTCAAGCCTTGAGCTCCACTTTTCGCGGGCGCATAGGGTCGGGATGGCTAAAACCACGCTGAAATCGCTGTCGGACGCGCTTGCGGGCCGGCTGACCAAGGGCGCACTTCCAGGGGAATTGCAGGGCTTCGGCAAGAAGGAGCGGGGGGAGGCCGCGACCTTTGTCGCCGCCACCGCCGAGGCGCGGCCGCCGGGGACCGCGGTGCTCGCGCTCGAGCCGGTTGCAGGGACCGATCCCCGCCGGCGGATGCGGCTTGCGATCGTCAATGACGATATGCCGTTCCTGGTCGACTCGATCGCGGCGACGATCGGCGCGCATGGCGTGGTGATCGACCGGATCATCCATCCGGTGCTGTGCGTCACGCGCGACGCCGAAGGCGCGCTGACCGCGGTCGGCGATCAGGGATCGCCTGAATCGATGATCTATATCGAGATGGAACGCGCCGATGCCCGCGAGCGCAAGGAGCTGGTCGCGGCGCTCGAGCGCAACCTGGCTGACGTGCGCTCGGCCGTTGCCGACTGGCAGGCGATGCAGGATGTGATGTCGGCCGATGCTGCCTCGCTTGGCGAAAGCGAGGGCGCGGCGTTGCTGCGCTGGTTCCTCGATCGCAACTTCACCTTGCTCGGCCATGAGCTGTGGCGCGGCGGCAGGAGCGAGGCGCCGCTCGGGATCGCGCGCCAACATCATGCAGTGCCGATCCTCGCCGAGGCTTCGCGCGCGCTGGCGGTGCGGTGGTTCGAAAAGGGCGGTGAGGCCCCTCTCCTACTCAAGTCGAACCAGATTTCGGGCGTGCACCGGCATGTGCCGCTCGACCTCGCGCTGGTGCCGGTGCGCGAGGGGAAAAAGATCGTCGGCCTTTCCATCCATGCGGGCCTCTGGACCAGTTCCGCGCTCAGCGCGCCGCCCGAGGATGTGCCGGTGCTCCGCGCGCGCCTCGCCGCGCTCGATGCGAAGTTCGGGTTCAATCCGTCGAGCCATGCCGGCAAGGCGCTGACCCATGCGCTGACTGCATTGCCGCATGATCTCGTCACCGCGTTCGCGCCCGAAGCGCTCGAAGAGGTTGCGCTGACCGCGATGTCGCTTGCCGACCGGCCGCGGCCAAAGCTGGTGCTGGTGCGCTCGATCCTGGGGCGGCACCTGTTCGCGTTCGTCTGGCTGCCGCGTGACGATCTTTCGACCGCGCGGCGGATCGCGATCGGCGACATGCTTGCCGAGGCCGCCAATGGCAGTTTGCTCAACTGGTCGATCGCGATGGAGGACGGGATCGTCGCCCAGATCCGCTACACGATCGATGTGCGCGGTGAGGACCGCATGCCCGATACTGCGGCGCTCGACGCGCGGATCGCGCGGATGGTGCGTGGCTGGGTGCCGGCGGTCGAAGCGGCGCTGGCCGAGGCGGTCGAACCGGCGCGGGCGACGCGGCTTGCGCTGCGCCATGCGGCGACGTTTCCGCAAGGCTATCGCACCGGCAATAATGCCGATGAGGCGGCGCGCGATATCTTGCGGCTGTGCCGGCTGGATACGCCGGCCGATCGATCGGTGCGGCTTTACCGCGATGCGTCGGGTGCGGCGCGGCTGAAGATCTATCGGCTCGGCGGCGCGCTGGCGCTGTCCGATGCGGTGCCGGTGCTGGAGAATTTCGGCTTCCGCGTGATCGAGGAAGTGCCGACCGCGCTCGCCGCCGAGGACAAGGGATTCGTCCATGAGTTCCTGGTCGAGAGCAGCGTCTCGCTCGCGGGCGATACAGTCGTGCTCGAGGATGCGATCGCGGCGGTGCTCGAGGGCCATGCCGAGAATGATGCGTTCAACCGGCTGATCGTCGATGCCGGCATGGCGCCCGCCTCGGTCGTGCTGTTCCGCGCCTGGTTCCGCTATCTGCGACAGGCCGGGCTGCCCTATTCGCTGGTTACCGTGGTCGATGCGCTGCGCCGTGCGCCCAAGGTTGCCGCCGCGTTGATCGGCCGCTTCCAGATCGCGCATGATCCGGCGCGCAAGGCGAAGCCGGGCGCGGTCGAGGCGGCGGATGCGGCGATCGATGCCGGGCTCGATGCAGTCGAGGCGATCGATGACGATCGCATCCTGCGCGCTCTGCGCAATGTGATCGCGGCGACGCTCAGGACCAATGCCTTTGCGCCGGCGGGCGCTGCGGCGTTGGCGTTCAAGCTCGACAGCCATATGATCCCGGGGCTTCCGGCGCCGGTGCCGTGGCGCGAGATCTGGGTCTATTCGCCGCGGATCGAAGGCATCCATCTCCGCGCCGGCCCGGTCGCGCGTGGCGGCCTGCGCTGGTCCGACCGGCGCGACGATTTCCGCACCGAGATCCTCGGGCTGATGAAGGCGCAACGCGTGAAGAACGCGGTGATCGTCCCGACCGGCGCCAAGGGCGGATTCTATCCCAAGCAGCTCCCGCCGGTCTCGAACCGCGACGCCTGGCTGGCGGAAGGAACCGAGAGCTACCGCGTCTTCATCCGCGCGCTGCTTTCGGTCACCGACAATATCGTCGAGGGCAAGGTCGTCCATCCGTCGAACGTGGTGATCCATGACGGCGACGATCCCTATTTCGTCGTCGCCGCCGACAAGGGCACCGCGACCTTCTCCGATGTCGCGAACGCGATCGCGCTGGACTATGGCTTCTGGCTGGGCGACGCCTTCGCAAGCGGCGGCTCGGTCGGCTATGACCATAAGGCGATGGCGATCACCGCGCGCGGCGCCTGGGTTTCGGTCCAGCGCCATTTCGCCGAGCGCGGGGTGGATGTGCAGAGCCAGTCGATCCGGGTGGTCGGCTGCGGCGACATGTCGGGCGATGTGTTCGGCAACGGCATGCTATTGTCGAAGACGCTGAAGATCGTCGCTGCGTTCGACCATCGCCATATCTTCCTCGACCCCGATCCCGATCCGGCGAAGAGCTGGGAAGAGCGGGCGCGGATGTTCGCGCTGCCGCGATCGAGCTGGGCGGATTACAACCCCTCGCTGATTTCCAAGGGCGGCGGCGTCTATCCGCGCACCGACAAGGCGATCAAGCTCTCGAAACAGATCCGCGCGGTGCTCGGCATCGAGGCGGATACGCTCGATCCGGGTGCGCTGATCTCGGCGATCCTGAAAGCGCCGGTCGATCTCGTCTGGTTCGGCGGCATCGGGACCTATGTGAAGGCGGCGGCCGAGAATAATATCCAGGTCGGCGATCCGGCCAATGACCGGCTGCGCGTCAATGCCGAGGACATCCGCGCGACCGCGATCGGCGAGGGCGCCAATCTCGGCGTGACCCAGGCGGGGCGCATTGCCTTTTCGGCGCTTGGCGGGCGGATCAACACCGATTTCATCGACAATTCGGCCGGCGTCGATTGCTCGGACAATGAGGTGAACATCAAGATCGCGCTCAACCGCGAAATGATCGAGGGCCGGCTTGCCTATGAGAAGCGCAATGCCTTCCTCGCCGGCATGACCGACGATGTCGCGCATATCGTGCTCGAGGATAACCGGCTGCAGACGCTTGGCCTGTCGATCATGGAGAAGGACGGTGCCGATGCGGTGCCGAGCTATGTCCGGCTGATCGAGATTTTCGAGGCTGCGGGCAATCTCGATCGTGCGGTCGAGGGGCTGGCGCCGAACGACGATTTGCTGCGGCGGGCGCAGGAGGGGCGCGGCCTTACCCGGCCTGAGCTAGCGGTATTGCTGGCGACCGCGAAGCTCGCGCTGCAGGCTGCGATAGAGCATGGCGGCCTCGGGCTCGATCCCGATCTCGCGCCCGATCTCCATGCCGCCTTCCCGCCGGCGATGCGCAAGAAATTCGCCGCCGCGATCGACCAGCACCGGCTGCGGGGCGAGATCGTCGCGACCAAGCTGGCGAACCGGATCATCAACCGGCTCGGCGTGCTCCATCCCTTCGAGCTTGCCGAGGAGGAAGGCGCCGCGATGACCGACATCGCGGCGATGTTCGTGGTGGTCGAGCGGCTGTTCGATCTCCCCGCGCTCTGGGCCGAGATCGAGACTGCGGCGATGCCCGAGGCGGCGAGGATCGCCTTGTTCGACGAGGTCGCGGTGGCGGCACGGTCACAGATCGCCGATCTGTTGCGGGTTACGAGGGCGGGCACCGGACCTGGCGCGGCCATGGCGCGGCTGGCGCGCGGCGTCAGCCAGCTCGACAAGCAGACCAAGGCATTGCTGCTCGAGGAAGCGAGTGCCCAGAGCGCCCGGATCGCCGCGACGCTGGAGACCGCCGGTGCGCCGAAGAAGCTGGTGCAGAAGGTGGTTCGGCTGTTCGAGCTCGATGGCGCGGTCGGGCTGGCCGATCTCGGCGCGCGGCTCGGGCTGGATGAGACGGTGCTGACGCGGGCGTTCACGCATCTCGGCCAGGCGCTCGGGCTCGACTGGGCTCAGGCCAATGCGGCGCGCATCGTGTCGAGCGACCCTTGGGAGCGACTGCTGATCGCAGGCCTTGCGCGGGACTTCCAGCAGCTTCGGCTCGAGTTTCTGGGGCGCGGAGGTGGTGACCCGCAGCGTCAGGTCGATGAGTGGCTGGCGGCCAATGCCGGGCGGGTGGCGCAGTTCAAGGCAGTGGTCGACCGGGCGCGGCTGGCACCTGCGCCGAACGCGGCGATGCTGGCGCAGATTGCCGGGCAGGCGCGGGTGTTGCTGGGGCGGTGATCTCTTTCCTTCCCTCCCGCTTGCGGGAGGGGAGGAAAGGGTATGCGGGCCGAAGGGCAAAAAGTGGCTGGCAAGCAGACCGTCCGCTTTCGAGAGCGGGAGGCGGGATAGCTGTCGTCTCGGGGTGGGCGCGTGCGGGCGACGGCTAACGCCCGATAACGGTCGTAGCTGCACTCCTGGACAATGCCTATAAGCGGACGAAGCCGGGTGTTGTCAGAATTAACTATCGCCATATCGAGCTTCAGGCAGCAGGCATCGCTCGTCTTTCCCCCGCGACTTATGCCAATTTCAAGCTATGATTTGCCGGGGGATCTCATGCGCAAGAGGGAATTGAGATGACGGCGACCTTTACCGGTGCTCCCGTCTTCACGGCGCTTGGCCTGGCCCTGTCACTTTCCTTCGGCTTGCTTTCGCCCTCCATGGCGGCGGCGCAGGAGGCATTGCCAGATGTCGCGACCATCGATCTTCCCGCGTTTACAGCGCCAGCGCCGAGTGCCGAGACCGACAAGGTGAAATTCTTCTATCTTGCCAAGAAGGGGGTGTCGTTCGCGGAGGCCTATGGCGATCTTGCCGACTGTTACCGCTTTCTCGAGGAAGGACCGGCGCTGCATCTCCCGGGATACGTGCCGTGGATCGAAGTCCCGCATCGCAAGGCGGAAAGGTCGGTAATCCCTCGCCCTTTTGACGGCATGATCGAAGATACGCTGGAGGCGGTATTTCTTCCCATGATCGATGCCGTCATTGCGCGGAACCTCGACAATATGAAACTGCGGCGCTGCATGGCGACGCGCGGCTATCAGCGGTTTGCCGTTACGAAAGAGATATGGCTGCAGGTCCACAAGGGCACGGTGCGCGACGCGCTGCTGCGGCAGGCGAAGCTCGCTTCCATGGCCCAATCGGGCAACCAGGGGATCGCGCCATGAAACATTTCGCGCTGTTCCTTCTATCCATGTTCGTGCTGGCACTGCCGGCCTTTGCGGATGACGGTACGGGCGTCATTGCCGTTCATGCGGGCGCGATCGTGGTCCGGCCCGACCGCGCTTACATCCTCCTGCGCGTCGACCAGACCCAATCCAGGCTCGCCCCCATCCAGCCGGTCTTCCTGCGCACGCCGACCGAGGCCGAAGCGGCGAATTACCTGGCCGCGGAGCAGGCCGCGTGCCGGGGCGCTCCGCCAGCGGCCGACAAGAGTCAGAAGGAAGCGACAAGCAACGCGTCGCCGCCGATCGGGCACTGTGCGTTCGAGTACAAAGGCCCGAAGAATGTTTTTGCCGTCACCAAAGGCATGAGCTTCGAAGGCAAGGGGGACTTTCATCTCTATCTTCTGGAAATCATCCCCGGCGACTACGTCTTTTACGGATCGAGCGCAGCCACGCTCTCCGGTGCGTCGGTTCTCGACACGTGCAATTGCCTTGGCACGGTGGGGTTCCATGCGGCACCTGGCGTGATCACGGATCTGGGGACTTTCCTGTTCGATACGGTCGAACAGAAATCCGCCATCCCTGAACTTGCGGCCGAAACGGGATGGGGCAAAAGCTTTGGCAACGAAGTTATCGGGGCGGCGATACGGCCGGCGGACAAGGATATAGCCGTGCCGGCACCGCTGGCGACATTCCCCAGAGTCCCGGCTGTCTATCACGCTGTCGGTTCGTATGTGGAGCCGGGGACGGATAATATTAACCGCCTGGCGCCGATCCCCGGGGTATTGCACTATACCAATGGTCGCGTCGTCGACGAGATGAGTGGAAGCATCCTTCCCTAACCGACCATGTGTGGTTCGGCATACCCAGCAGAAACCCTTCGCTAAACGGCAAGTGCGCCCACGCCTCAACATAAAACCCGCCTTTCTCGATTCCACCAATGTCGGACATCGCCGCAGGGTTGCCGAGGAGCCGACGCTGTCAGACGGCGGAAAGTGGGTGGTCAGCTGCCGCTCCGCCTTCGGGAGAGGAAGTGCCTATAGCTGGCATGGGGAGTGTTCGACGAACGAGTCTCGGCGGTCAGCCGATGCGGACAGGCAGGATCTTACTTTCCGTCAGCGCCACTCTCCAAGATCGCCACGCCCCAGGGATCGATTGTAACGGCGGCCTGCCTGCCAGTCAGAAGATCCGTTCCATTGGCAAGCTCCCGAGGAATATTTTGCTTCTCTCGCGAGTAATTCAGCAGGTAGCGGACGCGACTTCCGTTCGTCAGCGTGCCGCTACGCACAATGAGAGGGAACCGAGCTGCCTCCGGCCAGACAACGCCAGCCCGTTTCGCAGTGTCGGTCAGCACACCCTCGATCAGCGCGTCCGACGGCATGAAGCCAATATAGGTAACCTCTCCCTTGCCGTACGTGTTGCGGGTGATCGCGGCATAATCAGGCCATGAATGATGTTCGAAGCGGGCAATCACCTTGGCGGTTGTCGGCGTCAGAAACTCCATCCACCAGCGTGCCTCCAGGTCCTTTCCGCTGAGGCCGTACAGTTCGGACCCGATCTTGACCTCTTTGGGTTCGGTAAACAGCTGGTATTTCACCCCTGCTGCCTGCGCGATCGCGCCCGGCTGCGTCGCGTAGCGCACCTTGGAATCCTCATTGGTGAACCCGCTTTTGAACGTGTACACCAGGTGGCCGCCGGCTTCGGCATAAGCATTCAGCCGAGCGATCTCCTCGTCGCTCGCCGAATACAGGGCCGGCACGACAATCATCTTGTACTTCGACAGATCCGCATTGCCATCAGGCGAAATGACGTCAGCCTCAATATTCCTGCGATATAGCGCGTCATAAAAGGGGCGCATCACCTGGTTGTATTCGATGTTTCCAGGCAGCTTGAATGAATCGAATGCGGTTTGCGCACGATTGCTGACATAGATCGCGACATCATTGCTCTTCTTCAAATCCGCGAGCTTCGGCCCAAGGCGCTTGATGTCGGCACCGATTTCCTTGGCCGACTGGTAGACTTCATTCGGTTGATAGTCCTGGGTCAGCAATCCGCGCCAGTAGGTTTCGATTGCGTTCGACGTTGTGGCCCAGTGCCAATATGCGACCATGTTCGCACCAGAGGCGAGATGGCTGAAGGCCTGCAGCCGCAGCTGGCCTGGATAGGGTGTCCATTGCAGCCACCCCTGCGCCTCGGTCTCGATAACATAGTAGTTCGCGCCGTCTTTCAGCGAGCGCGCCAGGTCACCGCCAAAGGCTATCTCCACGCCTGTCAGGTCATCCTGAGTGGGGTGGTAGATGTCGATGCCGGCAACGTCTAGCGGCCGCGCGGCTTTCCAATGGTTCACCTCGGGCTGGATACCATAGGAGGTTTTCAGCCAGCCGAGGTCGAAGTTCTGGGTGATGAACTGGTCGTTGCGCGCGTGCTTGCGAACCAGCTCGGTTTGCCACGCGAGAAACTCCGTTACGAGACCTCTCTGGAATTCGGCAAAGGCGTTTTTCACGCTCGCGTTCATTGTTCCGGCTGTTGAAGGAAAGTCCTCCCACCGGTTGACCCGATTGCTCCAGTAATCGAGACCCCAGGCCTTGTTCAATGTATCGAGGCTGCCCCACTTCTGCTGCAGCGCCTTCACAAATGCAGCCTGCACGTTCGGTCCGGCCGTGTTGTACGGTTTCGTTTCGTTGTCGACCTGATAGCCGATCACCGCCGGGTGCTTGGCAACATGGGCGATCAGAGCCTCGATGACCCGCCTGGCAGCTGCGCGATAATGTGGGTTCGTGATGTCCATGTTCTGGCGAAAGCCAAACTTGGCCTGACCCTCTGGCCTGGTCACCAGCACATCCGGGTGCTGACGCGCGAGCCATGTGGGGATGGCATAGGTTGGCGTGCCGACGATGACTTTGATGCCATAGCGCTGGGCAGCAGACAGCATCCGATCGACATGTCTGAAATCAAAGACACCCGGCTGCGGCTCAAGCGTTCCCCATGTCGACTCGGCGATCCGAACCACCGTGATGTTCGCCTCTTTCATCAGGCGGAAGTCTTCATCGATGCGATCGACGGGCGTGTATTCGTCGTAATACGCCACTCCGTATAGAATTGATTGTGGCGTGCGATCTACATCTTGTGCCTTTGCCTGCGCGAAGACCGGACTGGACCAGGTCGCGACGAAAGCTGCGATGGCGACAAGGCTTGACAGCTTTAACTTGGTCATCTGATCCCACTTGTTCTGTATGTGCTGAATTTCCTGGTCGCGGCTTGCATCACGCCCCTCGACACGATCGCCGCGCCCGCACCGCTTTCTGGCAGCCCCGCCGCGTGACGGCCCGGCTACGCGGCACTTTCTTCTCGCTCACGCAACCTCCCTGCGCTGCGCCCCTGGACGGCGCAGCCCGAACGTGACGGCTTGTTTTCATTTACGCAACCGCGATTCCTCTTGTGAAATCGAATCCGGACCATGACTGGCCATGGATGCGCTGATCGGCGGACGCTGTGGAGAAAATGGGGTCAAGGAGCGGGAAAGGCGACGGATAAATCCTGGGCAACGCGGGGAGGCTGCCCGCACTTCCCTGTTCGCTCCGCCCACACCCGCCATTCCTGGCGGCGTGCCTGCCGCACCTTTTGACCTGCGGGTCCGCTAATGGGAACGCCAGGTTTGATCATGAACGGCCGCAAGTAGGGCGGTAGTTTCTCCTTAGTTCCTCACCGGAACGGGGAGAGGGACCGCCCGCTTCTTCAGCGGGTGGTGGAGGGCGCGCGCGCCACAGGCGTCGGACTCGCGGCCAAGCCCCCCTCCACCATTCGCCAGAAGAGGCGAATGGTCCCCCTCCCCCGGTTCCCGGGGGAGGATTAAGTTTGGCGCGCCTTCAGTTCCGCCTTCCAGCGCCTCGCGCGCCACCACATGATGATGCCGGTTACCGCCAGGATCGCGGGCAATATTCCGCTGAGGAACAGGATGGTCTGCCAGACCAGCCCCATCCGCGTGCCGTCATGGATACGGCGCATCAGGCGTGCCGTATCCTCGGGCATGATCCGCGCCGCCTTCGCCGTGCCGGTCGTCTCGTCGACCGTCACTGAAGGTTGCGGAGTGCCGGCAAGCGCGATCCTCCATTCGGGCTTGAGATCGGTCGGCCATGTCACCTGGCGCACATCGCCCGGTACCGCCGCCTGGGCGCTGGCGATCGCCGTGTCGAGCGAGAGCCGCGTTACAGTGAGCGGCTTCGCGCGGGCCATTGCGGCGCGGTCCATCCCCATGCCGCGCTGCGGTGCGCCGGTGAGCGCACCGAAGAATTGCGGGAAGGAAATCCAGGCGCCGGTCAGCGACAGGATGAACAAAGTCAGCGCGAGCCAGAAGCCCATCAGGTGGTGGAGGTTGGTGTCGAGATTCCGGTGCCGCCGCCAGCGAAAGCC
>Ga0105245_10000284_pt1 | contig 48293 bp, 43 predicted proteins | sample KBSM54metaG_FD_81523 | JGI IMG/M metagenome (GOLD analysis project Ga0105245, IMG submission 81523) | Miscanthus rhizosphere microbial communities from Kellogg Biological Station, Michigan, USA - KBS M5-4 metaG | ecosystem: Host-associated > Plants > Roots > Rhizosphere > Soil | place...
CGAATCTCGCGCGCGGAGCTTCTGCGTGTGTTTCGCACGAAGGCACTGTCCGGTCGCGCGCCGCGCATCTATGCGGAAACGGGAACGCCCTATCGTTACATTCGTGGCGTCGTCGCCGCGGCGCGCGAAGCGGGCGTGACGCAAGTGACGTTCATGTGCCGGCGCGCGCGCGACGAATTCGCGGACACGATATGGGAGTGATCACCGCTTCCGGCAGAAGAGATTTCCGAACACCGTATCCCCGTACTTCACCTTCGGCGAGGTCACTTTCAATCCGAACGCGCGATCGCCGTTGAGCACGCGGTCGGCGAACGTGCCGCGTACGATGTCCGAGCGCAGTTCGCTGCCGTCGATGACCAAGTCACGCATCGGCGTATCGACTCCGTTCTGTACGAACGTGCCGATTAACTTGCCATTCGCATCGACGCGCAGATCGATCTCGAACTCGTGCTCGATCCCGACGTAGTGGCCAACCGCCGCCCGCGCATCGCGCATGACGACCGGCTCGAACCACTTCTGCTTCACCTTGAACTTCGCGAGCGCAGGAATTGCGGCGATGAGAACAATGGCGACGAAGGCTCTCTTCATGAGAATTCGACGCAGGCAGGAAGAAGAAGGTTAGGCGGCGCGTGAGAACTTCGCGCGAATCGTCTCTTTCGGCGGCGCCGGATCCCACACCTTGATCCACCGCGTCAGGCGCGGGCGCTTCATCACCTGCGTGCGGAAGTAGAGCTCGTGCTCCCACTCGACCTCCGCCATCATCAGCAAGCACTCGATCAGATCTTCGCGTCCGCAATCGCGCGCGAGCTCCGCGGCGACTTCGTACTCGACGATGTTGCGCCGCTCGAGCTTTCCCGCGCCGTACATCGGCGCGAACCAGCCGCTGATGTGACACGACGCGCCGAGGACGCGGCCGATCGTGTAGAAAACCGCCTCACGCAACTTGCGCGGACGCCCGCCGAGGTCGCGGAGCATGTCGCCGACGAGCTGGCGATGATGCCACTCCTCGTTTTCGATCTCGTGAATGCGTTTGCGCTCGTCCGGATCCGAGCAGCTGTGCCAGTGGCCGCGGTACGCAAAGCCCGCCGCCAGCTCGCCGGAGTACGCATTCTGCAGAACGCGAATCAGCTTCGCGCGAGCGGCATCCACGTTTGCATTGTATGTATCATTCGCCCGCCATGCAGCATCACACCGCGTTCGTCTTTCCGGGACAGGGAAGCCAGTCCGCCGGGATGGGAAAAGAGATCGCCGAAAAGTATCCCGTGGCGCGACGCGTCTTCGACGAAATCGACAACGCCCTCGGCTTCTCGATCTCCAGACTCTGCTTCGAAGGTCCCGACGAAGAGCTGAAGCTGACCGAGAACACGCAGCCTGCGATTCTCGCCGTCTCCTCCGCGATTCACGCCGTGCTCGAAGACCTCGGCGCGACGCGGCGTGACATCGTCGCCGGACATTCGCTCGGCGAGTACAGCGCGATCGTGAGCGTCGGCGGATTCACTCCCGCCGAAGCGGCGAAGATCGTGCGAGCGCGCGGACAGTTCATGCAGGCGGCCGTGCCCGTCGGCACCGGCGGCATGGCCGCGCTCCTCGGTTTGTCCGTCGACGAAGTGAAAGAGGTTTGCGATGAAGCGTCGCAGGGCGACGTCGTGTCGGTCGCGAACATCAACGCGCCGGGACAAATCGTGATCGCCGGAACGAAAGCAGCGATCGAGCGCGCGATCGACGCCGCGAAGAAACGCGGAAAGCGCGCGATGCCGCTGCCGGTCTCCGCGCCGTTTCATTGCGAGCTGATGAAGCCGGCGGAAGAGCAACTGCGTCCTGTGCTCGATGATGCGCATCTGAAAGACCTGTGGTTCTCCGTCGTGTCGAATGTCGACGCTTCGCCGATCGGCACCGCGACCGCGGTGCGCAACGCGCTGCTGCGTCAGGTGGCATCGCCGGTGCGCTGGGTTGAATCGGTAGAGAAGATGATCGCGATGGGCGTTCGCCGCTTCGTCGAAGTCGGTCCCGGAAAAGTGCTGACCGGCTTGATCAAGCGCATCGACTCCTCGGTCGAATTGATCAACGTGTCCGACGTCGCTTCGCTCGAAGCGTTCGTCGCGAAGGCGGCGGTGGAATGAGAGTCGATCTGAGTGGGAAAACTGCGCTGGTCACGGGCGCGTCGCGCGGCATCGGCGAAGCGATCGCCCGCCGCCTCGGCGACGCCGGCGCGAACGTTCTCTGCGCCGCGCGCAACGAAGAAGCGGTTCAGAAAGTGGCGGAGACGATCGTTGCGGCTGGCGGACAGGCGAGCGGCGTCGCACTCGACATCGCCGGCGCCGATGTCCGCGATCGCGTGAAGGCGCTGCTCGAAAAACAACCGATCGAGATCCTCGTCAACAACGCCGGCATCACTGAAGACGATCTGTTCATCCGCATGAAGCCGGAAGCGTGGTCGAACGTCATCCGCACGAATCTCGACTCCGCGTTTCACATCACGCAGGAGATCGTGAAGAAGATGATCCGCGCGCGATGGGGCCGCGTGATCAACATTTCGTCGGTGGTCGGATTGATGGGCAACGCCGGTCAGGTGAATTACGCGTCGTCGAAGGCGGCGATCATCGGATTCACGAAGGCGCTCGCGCTCGAGATCGGGTCGCGTAACGTGACCGTGAACGCGATCGCGCCCGGCTTCATCTCGACAGCGATGACGGACATGATGACGCAGGATGCGCGCGACGCTCTCGAAGGTCGCATCGCCCTCAAACGCCTCGGCAACGTCGACGACATCGCGTACGCGACGGTGTTCCTCGCGTCGGAGCAGGCGAGCTACATCACCGGCACGGTGCTCAACGTCAGCGGCGGTCTCTACACGTAATCAGAATTCGCGGTCTTTCAAGTGAAAGGGCGAGAAGCCGCGCTCGAACGCCGGCGCCCACAACACCGCGAGCCGTTCGCCGCGATCGCTGACGAAGTAATGCGATCCAATCGCGAGCGGACGCGGACCGGTGTACGGCATGCCGTCGAGCGTGCCGGTTGCGTTTCCGTCTTTGTCGACGATCGCGTAAACGCCTTCGATCGCGATCGAGAATGAACCATCGATGTGAATCCACTGTCCTGCAGCGCGCAGGCGTCCCATGTCGAGAAAGTTTTCGCTGAGGAACGTTCGCGCGTGCGGCGGCCAGAACGCGCCGTCGGCTTGCGCGACGTGGCACTTCTCGCGAACGACCGCTTCGGCGACGGTGTCGCTCAGCGCGCCGCTACTCAACGCGCCGCGCCCGATCTTCTCGAAGATGAAGTAGTAGGGACGTCGCCGATAGATCGTCTCGCCTTTGTAGTCCATCAGCGGCTCGCCGGGACGCGAGAGCGCGAGCACCTGATGAATCATCGTCGTTTCTTCGAGCTGGCGGTCGCGAAACCATTCGGCGTAATACGCGGTGAAGCCGAGGAAGAGGACGGCGAGCGTGGTGAGGATGGCGAAGGACGCGCGCGGCGCGCGGCGAATGATCGTCGTCGTCAGCGCGATCGCGAAGAGCGGCATGACCGGCAGGAAATCGCGCGGCGAGATGAGTAACCAGAATCCGACGAGCGTGATCGTGAACATCGCCGCGCAGACGCCGAGAAAGAAGCGTGGACGCGGCGTGTCGTGGGTCCGCGCGATGTCGCGCGCGCGCCAGATCACGAACGCGAGCATGAACGGATAGAGCATGCGCGGGATGAGCGTCTCCGCGCGCGTGCGCGTCACGAGCTCGTTGAAGCGGATGACGCAGAAGACGAGGTTGGGCCACGCGCCGATCGACGCGAAGTACGCGCAGATCACCGCAGGCGCGATGACGAATCCCGCGGCGATGCGCAGCGCTTTGCGAATGTCGACGCGTTCATCGCGCACGAAGGCAGTGACGATCGCCGCCGCGCCGAGCGAGATGACGAACAGCATCGTCTTCAGCGAGACGCAGAGCGCGATGCCGAGGATGACGCCGGCGAGGAAGGGGCGCTCCCAGATGACGAGCGTGACGAGCGCAATCATCCAGACCGCGGTCCAGAGGTTGTCGGTGCGGTACTCGAGCGATTTCAAAAAGAACGGCGCGAAGGTGCAGAGGAGAATCACCGACCACGCCGCGATGCGCTCCGACCACCAGCGTTGCGCGATCATCCACGTCGCGAGAACGACGATGAGAAACAGCGGCACCATCGGCGCGCGCATGACGCGGAGGATGTCGTCACGCTCGCCGGCGAGGCGAAGCAGCGGCGCACTGAGCATGTGAAAGAGCGGCGCGTGGTTGTCGAAGAGGTCGCGGTACTGCACGAGCCCCTTGGTCCATCCCCACGCGACGTGCAGGTGCTGCGGCTCGTCGGAGTCGAAGCGGTAGCGGAAGTAGGCGAGGAAGCGAAGGACGACCGTGACTGCCGCGAGCGCGAAGAGGGTGCGTCGTTCGGTGCGTTCCAAGTCGAGTCGAAGATTGGCGCGCCCTGAGGGATTCGAACCCCCAACCCTCAGATCCGAAGTCTGATGCTCTGTCCAGTTGAGCTAAGGGCGCGTGCCGCCGAAGTTTAGCTCGACAACGCAAAGCGCGTGAATATAATCCCCGCCCGCCCTGTTCTGCGGGGTTCCTGCCAGCATGCCGATGTAGCTCAGTTGGTAGAGCAGCTGATTCGTAATCAGCAGGTCACCGGTTCGAGTCCGGTCATCGGCTCCAGACACGTCAACAACTTAGAGCCGCTTTCGAGCGGCTCTTTCGTGTTTCAGGCTCGTTTGACAGCAACTCTGACAGCGAACCTGTCGCGCCTTCGGCACCGCCGCGTTTCCGGGAAACGGTCGCTTTGCGCGAGTTTGCTCTCGGCGTTGAAGGGCCGCAGCGATCCGCGGTTGTAGTACCTCGCGAAGGATTTCCCCGCCCACCTCACTCTAACGGACGAGTGGAGGTGCCATGCGCCAGCGAATCCTTCTTCTTCTCCTTCCGTTGCTCGCCTTTGCGTCGATCGGTGCACGTCGTCGCGCGGTCGATCCGCCTGCGCCGCCGACGTTCAATCGCGATGTCGCGCGCATCCTCCAGCAGCGTTGTCAGAGTTGCCATCGGCCGGGAGACATCGCGCCGTTCTCGCTGTTGACGTATCGCGATGCGGCGGCGCGTGCATTCGAGATCAAGGCGATGACCACTTCGCGGCGGATGCCGCCGTGGAAACCCGCGGCGGGATGCGGCGACTTCGTGCAGTCGCGCGTGATGTCGGACGACGAGATCCGTACGATCGCGCAATGGGTCGATGCGGGCGCGCCCCAAGGGAAGCCTGAGGATCTGCCGCCGGCGATCGACCTTGGTAGTGATTGGGCACTCGGCACTCCCGATCTCGTGTTGCGGATGCCGAAGAGCTTCACACCGCCTTCGGATCGCGACGAGTATCGCTGCTTCTCACTGCCGGTTCCTTCGACGACCGATCTCGCGGCGTCGACGATCGACTTTCGTCCCGGCGATCGCGCGACGGTGCATCACATCATTCCGTTCATCGACCGCGCCGGCGCGTCGGCGAAGCTCGACAAGAACGGCGACGGCTACTCGTGCTTCGGCGGGCCCGGCATCGACGATCTCGATCTTCTCGGCGGCTGGTCGCCGGGAGCGCGGCCGACTCCACTCCCCTCGGGAACCGCCGTCATCGTGCCGGGCAAGTCGCGGATCATCATGCAGGTTCACTATCACCCGCACTTCGCGCAGGTCGCGCCGGACCTCACCGAGATCGGGATCTATCTCGCGAAGGGCGAAGTGAAGAAGGCGCTCCACTACGACGTCATCTGGAACAGGAACTTCGTCATCCCCGCCGGCGCGCACGACTATCGCGTCGACGCCGAGCTGTCGCCCGCATCCGACATCCACATCGTCTCCATCTACCCGCACATGCATCTCCTCGGGCAGAAGATCAGCGTCGATGCGGTGATGCCCGACGGCGCACATCAATGTCTCGTCGACATTCCGAACTACGAATTCACGTGGCAGGGCCAGTACATCTACCGGAATCCGATCGCGATTCCGAAAGGCGCGCAGCTGCATCTCGAAGCGCACTTCGACAACTCGGATGACAACGTGATGAATCCGAATTCTCCGCCGAAGACGGTTCGGTTCGGAGAAGCGAGCACGGATGAGATGGCGGTCGCGCTCGTGGGATACACGATCGACAATCCGTGAGTTATGATCGCTCGCGGATCCCTTCATGTCGGATTCTTCGACCGAGCGACTTCTCGACTGGCTCGTAGTTCGCCCGGCGCGGTCGCAGCCGGACGCTGACGGCGTGACGGCGGCGCAGTGGGACGAGCTTCTCGCGGAAGCCGTCGCGCACACGGTCGCGCCGCAACTCTTTCAGCGCTTGTCGTTGGAGTCGAACGTGCCGCCGCAGGTGATGCAGGGCGCGTTCGTGGCGATGGTGCGGCAGAAGCAGCACGTCGCGACCTTCGCCGCCGATCTCGCGGCGGCGCTGCGCGCGCTGCATGCGAACGCGATCGACGTCATCCTCCTCAAGGGCGCGCATCTCGCGACGTTGATCTATCCCGAGGCGTCGCACCGGCCGATGGCGGACTTCGATCTCCTCGTGCGCCGCGACGACATGGAACGTGCGGCGGACGTCTTGAACGGCATCGGATACGTGACGAATCAAGTCGAGCCGATCGCTGAGGCTTGTGTCGAAAGCCGGCACATCGCGCCGTTCCAGAAGAGCGGTTCCTTTCCGATCGAGTTGCATTGGGCGTTGACCGATACGTCGGTGCCGGTGCGCATCGATCTCGATGGATTGTGGAAGCGTTCGCTTGAGGTCACCGTCTTCGGCGAGCGCGCGCGCGTTTTGAGCGCGGAGGACGTCGTGCTCTACATCTGCGGCCACGCCGGGATCGTGCACAACTTCGGCGACAGGGGCATTCGTCCGCTGCTCGACATCAACGCCATCCTCGAGCGTTGCGCGCTCGATTGGGACACGGTCGTGTCACGCGCGCGCGAATGGCGCGCCGATCGTTCCGTCTATCTCACGCTGGAGTTGGCGAAGCGTCACGGCGGCGCTGCGATTCCCGACGAGGTGCTCGCGGCATTGAAGCCGTCACGCGTCTCGCAGTCCGTCATCGAAGCCGCGCGTCATCAACTCTTCGAATCGCCGGGCATGCATCTGCCCGTTCATCCCGATCCGCTTGCATTGGTCGTTCGAAAACCGCGGGCGGTGCTCGATTACTTGAAGCGCCGAGGACGAGTGAAGAAGGCCGTCTCGCGCTACGGCGGATTCGCGTGGAGCTCGTTATTTCGCCGCAATCGCGACATGCTCACCGTGGTGATGCGGAGAACCGCGCGGCACGTGCTGCTCAATTCGTGGCTCACGAAATCGTCGGTGGGTGACGCCGAGTGAAAGTTCTCTGCCGCAGTCTGCTCATCGGCGTGACCGGATCGATCGCGATTCCATCGATCCCCGGATACATCGCGTTCCTTCGCCGCGGGCTCGTCGAGACCGTGCGCGTGATCATGACGGAGTCGGCCACGCGCCTCGTGTCCGTCGCGACGATGGAAGCGTATTCGGGACATCCTGTGTTCGTCGACAGCTTCGGCGGCGAAGGCGGCTTGTACGTTCCGCACATCGAGCTGACACGCGAAGCCGACGCGTTTCTCGTGATGCCGGCGAGCGCGAACATCATCGCGAAGGCCGCGCTCGGACTCGCCGACGATCTTCTTTCGACGGCGATTCTCGCGAGTCCCGCGCCGGTCGTCATCGTGCCGTGCATGAACGAGCGGATGTGGTTCAACGCCGCGGTGCAGCGCAACGTCAAGACGGCGCGCGAGAACGGCTACCATGTGATGGAGCCGGTTCCGGGGATCGAAGTCGCGGACATGCAATCGAATTTCGGCGCGATGCCGCCGATGCAGCAGATCATCGGCTTTCTCTCCGAAGTGCTCAGCCGAAAGTCGTGATGTCGTCGATCGAATCGGAATTCGCGATGGTGCGGTCGCTCGTCTTCGAGCCGTACACCGTCTTCCGCGTTCGCCCGATGAGTGGCCAATACGTCAACGTCGGCGAAGCCGGATTCCGCGCCGGCGCCGGCGAGAATCCGTGGCCGCCCGACGCGAACGCGACGAACGTGTTCGTCTTCGGCGGGTCGACCGCGTTCGGATACGGCGTCGCCGATGGCGAGACGATTCCGTCGCGATTGCATGAACGCCTGTTGGTGTTGGGAAAGAACGCGCGCGTCTACAACTTCGCGACCGCGAATTACACGGCGGTGCAAGAGCGCATTCGCCTCGAGCAACTGCTGCTCGACGGTTTCGTGCCGCGCGTCGCGATCTTCATCGACGGATTCGACGAGTTCATCTCGCCGTATTACGAACCGATTCTGATGAAGCGGTTGCACGATGCGACGAAGGCTCAGCCGCTGATGGAGCGCGTCGCGCGTGCGATTCGTCCGTCAACGGCACTCGACGAAAGCGAATGTCGTCTTCCTGATCCCGCGACGGTGCTCGATCGCTATCTCGCGAACGTGCGCCTCATCAAGGCGACGTGCGCGGAGTTCGGCGTGCGGCCGCTGTTCGTCTGGCAGCCGGTTCCCTGTTATCGCTATCCCGGCGACGCGCAGGATCACGGCGCGCACGAGGCGCTCATCGAATGCGTGCGCAGCGGATACGAAATGATGCGTACGCGGCGAACCGACGACATCCTCTGGCTCGCCGACATGCAAGAAGGGCGCACCGAGAATCTCTACCTCGACCCCGATCACTACACCGCGGCGTTCTCCGGCGACATCGCGTCGGCGATCGCGCAGCACCTCATCGAATGTGGCTCGATCGACTGATCCGCAAGCGCGCGGAAGCGCCGCGTGACTACCTCGAGCAACAGGTCGAGCGGAGTTGGAGCAAGGAGTCGCGCAATCTCGAGTCGTTCGGCCTCGCCGACGGCATGTCCATCGCCGACCTCGGATGCGGTCCCGGCCACTTCACGCAACGAGTCGCGGAGTGGCTGCCGAATGCGCACATCACGGCCATCGATTCGGATCCGAAGATGCTGCAGCTCGCTCGCGAACGACTGCCGAAGCACGTGACGATCGTCGATGCGCAAGCCGACAAATCTGGACTGCCGGACAACGCGTTCGATTTCGTGATCGCGCGTTTACTCTTTCAACATCTTCGCGATCCGCTCGCCGTCGCGCGCGAAGCGCATCGCATCCTGAGACCGGGCGGCGTCTTCGCGATCATCGACGTCGACGATGAACTGTTCGGCGTCGTCGATCCACCGATTCGCGCGCTACCTCGACTCCTTGCAAAGTACGGCAGGCTTCAGGCGAAGCGCGGCGGCAATCGTCATGTCGGGCGATCGCTTCCGCGTTTCTTGCGCGATGCAGGCTTCACCGACCGCCGCATCGAATGCATCGCTATTCACAGCGATGACGCCGGACTCGCGGCGACGTTTCCTCAGCTCGATCCGGCGCCGCTTCGCGCGTTGCGCGCCGCAGGCGAGCTTTCGCGTCTCGAAGTGCTCTCGCTGGAATCGGCGCGCGAGAAGTTTCTCGCCGCGCACGAGGCGTTCGCGATCGTGCTGCTCTTCATGGCGTGCGGCGTGAAGCCGGCCGGCGCTTCCGCTCCGCCCAGCGCAGTAGGCGAGTCCAGCGCTCCGCCAGCGACGGACTGACGCGCAGCGCCGCGACGGTCACTCCTATCGCGAACACATCGGCGATTCGCGCGCGACGCGAGCGTGCAATCAACGCCGGCGGTTCGATCATGCGTCCGAGGACTCGCGCAAAGGGAATGGGCGGATCGGGTGCGATGCGCGCGTCGCCGCGCGTCACGAGATGCGGCGCGCGAATGTAGACGACGCGATGCGCGACGAGTTGATCGTCGAGGCGAAACACGACGACGTCGCCGCGCGTGCACGTCGCACCGTCGGCGAGGAGGATGCGGGCGACGGAGCCGTTGGGAAGCGCGGCCCCCATGCTGCCGCCGCTGATCGGGATGTCGATGGAGTGATTGGCGCCGGCGAGCTCTCTCGCGACTTGATCGAACTGCCGCGGATCGCGAAGCAGCTGTGCTGCAAGCGCCTCGGCCGCCGACGATTCAGCCACCCTGGATTTCGCTCGCCATCTTCACTTCTTCGGGCGTGAAGCCGGCGTCGAGTCGTCCGGCCACGTCGATCGGATAGACGACGCCCTCCGTGCCTTCTTTTCCCATCACTTGCTCGAACGCGAGCGCCGCGGCGGTGAGCGCCTTGCCGATTTCGAGAATGGCGCGGCGATCCTTGGCGATGCTCTTGCGGATCCACTCGTTCGCGAAGCGGACGTGGTTCACTTCATCGGCGAGCTGCGCTTCGTACAATCCGGCGATCTCGTCGTCGCCCGCGGCTTTCGCCGCCTCGATGCCGAACGCGATCGCATCGAGACCGCCGGCTTCGAAGCTGCGGTTCTGAATGGCGAGACGCGCGACGAGCGTCGGGATCGCTGTGATGATGCGGTACTGAAAGTTGAGGACGGGAAACTGTCCGACGTAGCCGCCTTTGCTCTCCACGATCCGCCGATACATCAGCGCGTGGCGCGATTCATCGGAGCACTGCCGCGCGAGCTCCAGGCGCAGCCCCCACTCGGCGTCGGGAAAATCGGTGATGCAACGCGCGGAGGCCTCGATGCTGTTGACCTCTTCGTTCATCTGCCGTTGGAAGAACTCGAGCTGATGATGCGGATGATCCTGCGGAAAGTTCGGGCACTCGATCCATCGGTCTTTGACATCGAAGCGCGCGTCGCGCGCCGGATTGTCGACGAACAGCGTTTCGTCCATGGTTGTCAGCTCCCCAGTTGCGACAGATTTTCCGTAGCGTCGCGATGAATCAAATCGGCGAGCTCCGCTTCGGTGAACCCCGCGCGTTGGCGGTCTTCGATATTGATCTGGATGGCGTGATCGACCGCGGCGAGATCGACGCCGTCGATGCTGGTCTCGCCCGGCTTCGGCGTCAGCGCTTTGAACACGTTCGAGACGAACGTGAGCGCGTTGGCCATCTGCATCACCGCGCGCGGCTGCTTCGCGAACTCGCGCAGCCAGTGATTCGCGAAGCGAACGTGTTGAATCTCATCGGCGAGGATCGTGTCGAGCATGTCGGCCGTCTCGTCGTCGCCGTTGTCGCGGAATCCCTTGCCGACCTGGCGGAAGGAATCCATCACGCCGCCTTCGAAGAGGCGATGCTGCACGAGTAGCCGTCCCGGCAACGTATCGATCATGCAGACGATGGCCCAGTCGCCGTTCTTGATCGGCGACTCGCCTTTCTTTCCGCCCATCGCGATGACGCGGCGAAGGAACATGCGCGCGTGCCGCGTCTCGTCCCACACTTGCCGCGCGAGCTGCATGCGCAACTCCCACGGCGCGTCAGGAAAATCGACGAGCGTCTGTGCGGCGATCTCGGCGTTCTGCGTTTCGTTGTTGTATTCGCGATGCAGCATCGAGCGCACGGCGCCGACGGAGTCGTAATTGCGCTCCGAGCGGACTTCGGTCTCGTGATGCGCGATGACGAAGCACGCTTCGCGCGCGGGATCGCGGCGAAGCGTCACGCCGCGAACGTCCATCGTCTCGCTCGCGTCGTACGGCATCACGAAGCTCCGACGGTGGCCGGTTCCGCGCGAGGCGCGACGAAGGTCTCGAGCGCCGACTCGCGCTCGACGAACTGTTTCGCGGCGCCGTCGTTTGCGGCGAGCGCCGGAAGCTGCGCGACGAGTTCGTGTGCTTCGCGAATCATGCGCGCCTGCTCCGACGCGACGTGCTCGAAGATCCGAACCGTCGGCGCGTCGAGCAGCGAATCGGTCACGCTCAGGTAACTGCGATAGCGATTCGCGAGCGCGACGAGCACGCCGTCGTAGAAGCCGGCGATGCGCTGCGAAGTGTCTGTCACCTGCGCGAGCTCGGCGAGGAGTTGTTTGTACGGATCGTTTGGCTCGAGGCTGTGCTGCAGCGGCATGCGCAGCTCGAAGGTCCGCTTGCCCAGCGCGTCGGCGTGCTGCGCGACGTCCCAGATGTGCGCGCCGAAGAGAAGCTTCACTTCCATCTCGGGCGTCGTCGGCACCCACGCCGCGAGCGTCTCCATCAACCGTACGTGGATCCAACGCAGCGTGGCGACGCTTTCGCCACGATCACGAACACTCAATCGCATTCCCGGACCGTCCTTTCGATCAGCGCCGCGGTCTCGTCGGGAGTCCCGAGGTCGAGAAAGCGGCAACGGCATTTCTTGAAGACATCGATGACGCGCATGAATCGCATCAGGCGATGCGCGGGCGATGACGGCCACGACACGATCGCGGACAGCGTCATCGGCAACGCCTGCAGCTCTTCCACGTGCTCGAGCGACGGCGTGAATCGTTCCGTCGCTGCCTGCTCGCGGAAGTCGCGCAGAAAAAATACGTCGGTGAGCGGAACGGACGCCGGCGCCGGCGTCGGGAACAGCGCGCTCGGTCTCACCCAATCACACTCGACGCCGGCTGCGTCGATGCGATGCGCGCGCGTCGCGATCTCGAGTCGCTCCGCCATCGCGGCCGCGCGAGGGCCGGGACGCAGCTTCATCGTCCGGCGAAACGGACGGAGCTCGATGCGGTCGGCGTGAATGCCGATCGTCTCGTCGCCGAGGAGTGCGTGGCCGCGGCTGGCGAGAGCGGCGGTGGTGGTCGACTTGCCGCGGCCGCTGCGTCCGACGATCAGCGTTCCGCGTCCGTCGATGCTCACCGCGCCGCCGTGGAGAAACAGAACGTCGGGCTGCGCGAGTTGCGCGATGCCGACGAGAAAGTTGATGACGAACTCGTACGGCGCGACGCGAACATCGATCAGCACCGTGTTCGATGACGCCATCAGCAGCGGCGTCTCTTCATCGCGCTCGTTCGCGATGAGACGCCAGTCGTCTTGATCGCGCGGAACGAAGTGCTGCAATTCGACGCGCGGGCGAATGATCGCGTACGCGGCGTCGCGAAGATGCATCGATGAAGGAACGTCGAGCGTGAGCTCGAGCAGCGATCGCGACTCGATGAAGTGCGCCTCGCAGCGGACGCGCGGAGTGTCGTGGTCATCGACGACGACGCAGTCGCCGTACGCGCTGTCGAAGTCATCGAGCAGCGGCGAATACGACGAGTCGATCTCGAGGACGACATCGCCGAAGCGATACGCGACGCGCGTCGCGTTGCTCTCCGCGACGAGTGTCGTCACGCGCGGACCGCCTGGCCCAGCGCGGCGATGTCCTGATCGTCGAATCCCGCGAGCTTGCGGTCATCGACGTTGAGGCCGATCGCGGTCGGGTCGAGCTCCGCCATCTTCGCGCCCGCGCCGTTCAGTTCATCGGGTCCGGGAGTGAACGCGGTCGTCACGTTGCGGATGTAGTTCATCGCGCCGGCGATCTCCATCAGGATCCGCGGATTTCGCTGCGCCTCACTCTTGATCCACTGATTCGCGAAGCGGACGTGCTGCACTTCGTCGGCGAGGATGCCGTCCATCACCGCGGCCGTGTCGGCGTCGCCGAGGGCGGTCCAGGAGTCGCGGAGCTGCTGGAGCAAATCCATTTCGCCCGCTTCAACGGTGCGATTCTGAACGGCGAGCCGGCCGGCGAGCGTGCCGATCGCGCAAGCGACGCCCCAGTCGTAATTGATCACAGGAAACTCGCCGATCGTTCCGCCGTGCGCGAGCAACTCGCGCTCGACGAGACTGGCGTGGCGCGACTCGTCCCAGCATTGCCGCGCGTGCTGCATGCGCAGATCCCACGGCGCGTCGGGAAAGTCGGCGAGTGATTGCGCGGCGATCTCGAGACTCTGCATCTCCGTATTGAGATGCCGGTTCAAACCTTCGCGGCGTCCTTCCTCGGTTCCGATCGGATATTCGAAAAGCTCGCGCGGAAGTTGGACGACTTTGAAACGCGCGTCGCGCGCAGGGTCGCTGCGGAGCATCACGCCGAGAACGCTCTTCATCTGATCGGGAGTCATGGCCTGCAGAGTGTCGCTTAGATGCGGAAAGCTCCGGGCGACGCACCGCAAATGTCCGCGATGATCGCGCCGGAGCCACCCTCCTGGGAAAGTGTCAGGTCAGGCTGCTAGCAGGAAATGCAGCTGGCAACCCACCACACTGCTGCCGCGCCGATCTGCGCCGCCGTCATCTGAAACGCGCGGAGCACTTCTTCGTCGGACATGACCTTGATCGTCGGTGGCTCGTAAGCCACGATTTCGATCGTCGTCGCGTTGGTCTGCATACTTCCATCCTCCCTGTCGAGTATTCCGGGGGCTGGGGTTTCGAACATCTTACGACGCCGGGATCACAAGTTCCAAGTCAAGAAATGTGGTTAGGGCATTTTGGACGTCATTTAGCGCGTCCGCAGGCGCCACGCCGGAGAAGTTCATGCAGAGCTCTTCGGCGATTTGCTCGGGCGACGCGGGCGACTTCAAACGGCTCCAGATGAACGACGACGTCTTGTTCAAAATGCAAAAGCGATTCGACTTCGGATTGAAAAGGATCGCGTCCTGCTGCAGCGGCGCCATCTCGACTCCATCGCTTTGCCGCAGCAGTTGTCCTTTGGTCAACTCGGCCATGATCAGGTGGTTTCCTTTCCCAGGATTGGTTGGACGGAGACGATCCGCGGATCGGCCGGATCGCCTAACGGCAGTAAACAGAAGGATGCGAGGCGATTCTCGATCGCCTCATGCGTCGGCTTCAGCGACTCGCGCCACTTCTCGATGCGCTCGCCGATCCGGAATCGTTCGTTGAAGCGCTGCTTCTGTGCGAGCACCCATTGGTGCCCGCCGAACGGATACGCGAGCTGCGCGAGGTAGTCCATCGGAACGCCCCGCGCGTTTCCGTACGCGGTCGGCCGCTCCGCCGGAAGGTAGAACGTTCCGAAGAGAATGTCCCAGATCGGATACTCGCTGAAGTTGCGGAACGAGCGAACCTGCTTGCCGTTCGCGTCGACGACGCGCGCGTGATGCCAGCGATGAAACTCGGGCGTCGGGAGGATGTACTTCAGCGGTCCGATCGGGAAGACGACGTTGGAGTGCTGGACGTGCGCGAAGACGTAGCCGAAGATCCTGTACGCGATCGCGACCGGCAGATCCATGCCGAAGAACCAGAGCGGAATGATCGTCGTGAGTTGAAAGAGCGCGGGCTCGAACGGATGCAGGCGGAACGCCGACAGCCAATCCAACTCCTCGGTCGATTCATGAATCGAATGCAGACGCCACAGCGGCTTCCACTTGTGTTCGAAGCGATGCACCCAGTATCCGAGAAAGGTCCAACTGGCTTCGAAGATGAGGAACTGCTGCCAGATCGGGAGCTTGCGGACGCTGATCGGCGACGCGTGCACTCCCGCCCAACGGCTGATCATCGGCAAGAGGAAGTACGTCACGCGCACGAAGAGAACGATGAAGATCCCGCCGACGAAAAAGTGAAGCAGATCGAGGCCGAGATGTTTTCGGAAAAGGCGCTGCTTGACGTGGAAGGGAATGAGGCGCTCGAGCGGGACGAAAACGACCGCGATCGAGAGGAACAGCACGACCCGCATCAACAGCACCATTAGAGACTTGCTGAGAATGACGTGCGGCGTCAGCGCGACTGCGATCATAAAAGTCATCGGGGCCTGTCTCGGGGGTCGATTTCAGTCTACTTCCCCATCCAACCTCGGTCAATCGAACCCACCGGCCTCAGCGTCGGAACTCCTCTTGCACTCGCGCTCCATTCGTGGACGACGCCGTCACGATCACGTGCGCCGACTGCGGTGAAACGCAAGTCATTCCGGCGCTGCCGCCGGGTGGGATGGCGGAGTGTCATCGCTGCGACCGCATGCTCGCGCGACGCTCCGAGACCGGATTCGCGCTGAGCCTCGCGTGCGCGATCGGCATCGTCGTGCTCCTGCCGCCCGCGGTCTTTCTGCCGCTGATGGACTCGACGATCAAGAACCTCGTTTTCGGCGAGAGCCGTCTCGTGACGAGCGTTTCGGTGATCTACAGCGAGGTGTGGTTCCCGTTCGCGTTCGGGTTCCTCTTCTTCGCGCTGCTCTTTCCGATCGTGCGCGCGATCCTGCAGATCATCGTGCTCGCGTCGGTGCATTGGCGATGGCACGTGCCGCAGCTCGGCAGAATCTTTCGCTTCACCGAAGAGCTGCGCATCTGGAGCATGACGGAGGTCGTCGTCATCGCCGGCTTCGTCGCGTACTTCCGCGCGAACATCTCCGCCGACGTCGTGATCCGCGCCGGCGCGATGTGCTACATCGCCGTCGCGATCCTCACTTGGTTCGGCGATCACACACTCGATCGGCGCGCCGTGTGGAACGCGATTCTTCCCGACACGACGACGTATCCCGAGCGCCACTTCGCATCGTGTGACGTGTGCGAGCTCGCGGCGAGCTCGCGGCGTCCCGGCGATCACTGTCCGCGCTGCGGCAGCCGTCTCGATCGCAACATGGAGCCGCGATTCGTTCCCGCGGCGGCGGCGGTTGCCGCGGCGATTCCATTGTGCGCGCCGGCGTATTCGGCCGCGATCATGGTCAACGACAACATCACCGGCGTCCTCGAGCACACGATCCTCGGCACCGTTCAACTGCTCGCCGATCGCGGCTACTGGCAGGTCGGCATCGTCGTGCTCGTCGCCGGCGTCGGCATTCCGGTCGTCGAGTTGCTGGGATTCACGTGGCTGCTCTTTCGCGTGCGATTCCCGAGCGCCCGCGGACTGGTGCGGCGCACGCGCGTCTATCGCTTCCTGTTCCGGCTGGTGCGGTGGCCGATGATCATTCCGTTCATTGCCGCGATCGCCGCACCGATCGTGAAGTTCCGCGGCATCGACGACATCGTCGCCGGTCCCGGCGCCACGCCGCTGTTCCTGATCATTGCTCTGCTGATGTTTACCGCGCGCTTCTTCGAGCCGCGGCTGATGTGGAAACACGCGGGAGAGGACGCGCCATGAGTGAGTACGACGGCCACGACGACCATCGCGAACGCAGACGCGAAACGGATCCGCGTCCCGAAGCGAAAGTGCATCTCGCGAAATGGTCGCCTTGGATCTGGATCGTGCCGGCGCTCGCCGTCTTCATCGCCGCGTATCTCGTCATCCGCTTCGGATTCTTCGGCGGAGGCGACATCACCGTGCGCTTCGCCGAAGCGCGCGGACTCGATCGATACAGCCCGGTGCGATTCCGCGGCGCGAAAGTCGGCACCGTTCAGAAGATCACCATCGACGAGAACCTGCGGCAAGTCGTCGTGCGCATCTCGATGGATGCGTCGATGAATCACGCGCTGACGAAACAGACGAAGTTCTGGATCGAAGAACCGGGACTCGAAGGCGGCGGCATCGGCGGACTGCTATCGGGAACGTACGTCGGCATCGCGCCCGGTGGCGGCGAGCAGACGCGCGAATTCGCCGGGCAGGAGTACGCGCCGGTGCTTCCGCCGCCGGTCGACGGTAAGACGTTCATCCTCGAGTCGCACGGCTTGAGCTCGATCGTCGCCGGATCGCCCGTGCAATTTCACGGCATCCGCGTCGGCCGCATCCTCGGCGCCGAATACAACGAAGCGCAGCGCATGACCGAAGTGCACGCGTTCGTCGTGCAGCGTTTCGCCGATCACGTTCGACAGAGCACGCGCTTCTGGCGCGCGGGCGGATTGAATGTCTCGCTGAGCGGCGGCGGTCTCTCGATGGGAGGTGCGTCGCTCGGATCGCTGCTCAATGCGCCGATCGAATTCACGACACCGGACGTGATGCCCGGCGCGCCGGCCGCGAATGGAACGCGCTTCGAGTTGTACGACACACAGAACGCGGCCGAGGCGGCGGTGGGCGGACCGCAGTTGACGTACGTGACGTATTTCCCCGGACCGGTGAATGGACTCGCGCCGGGAACGCCGGTGGAGATGAAAGGCGTGCAAGTCGGACGCGTGAGCGATGTGCGTCTGCGTTACGTGCCGCAGAACGCGTCGCTCGAAACGCCGGTGGTGATCGAGATCGATCCGCGCAAGCTGGAGCTCGACGTCAACGACGCGACGTCGATCGTCGATCTGCGCGCGCGCATGAACGACGCGCTGCAGCATCTCGTGGCGAAGGGAATGCGCGCGAGCCTGAATACGAGTCTCGTGCTCCCCGGCGCGAGCGGCGTGTCGCTCGACTTCATCGGCAGACCGGGCACCGCGCGACTCGCGGTCGAGCACGATCCGCCGATCATTCCCGCCGCGCAAAACGGCAACGGCATCGAGGGCGCGCTTGCATCGCTCAACGCGGTCGCCGCGCGCATCCAGCAACTGCCGCTCGAAGAGATCGCGGGCCACGTGCGCAACGCCGCTGCGCGTGTCGATTCGCTCGTGCACGATCCGGCGCTCGATCAGAGTCTGCAGCGCGTGAATCGTTCGCTCGCGGACGTCGAAAAGATCACCGCCACGGCGCGCGAGAACACCGGCCCGATCATCGAGAGTCTGCGCAACACCGCGAAGGCCGCGGAAGACGCGTCCGCGCGCGCACAGCAACTCATGGCCACTGCTCCGCGCCAGAACTACGACCTCGGCACGCTCATTCAGGAACTGACGCGCGCCGCGACGTCGGTCCGCGGCCTCGCCACGTACCTCGAGGAGAATCCCGACGCGCTGCTCAAGGGAAGAGGAAAAGCGAAATGAAGAAGAGTCTCGTCCTTGTGATTCTCCTCACCGGCTGCTCGTTCTTCTCCAAGACGAAGATCAATGTCTATTCGCTCGACCGTCTCCCGTCGTCGCTCAGTGGGGCGCCGGCGCCCCCGCCGGCGGGTTCTCTCCCCCTCGCCATCGAAAGCCTGGAACTCCCTCCCGGCTTCGATCGCCGAGAAATCGTGATCCGCCGCACCGATCACCAACTCGAAATTCGCAGCAATGAATTGTGGTCCGCATCGCTCCAACCGCTGATCCTCCACACGCTCGCCTACGATCTAGCCGCGCGCCTTCCCGAAGGCGCCGTGATTCTCCCCGGCGCAACGAAGCCCGCTGCAATCCGCGCGATCGACGTGATCATCGAAGACGTCGCCGCCGGTCCGAACACCGAAGTCGTGCTCGATGGTCACTGGATCTCCGGCGGCGTCTCGCATCACGAGCACATCGCGGTTCCGATCCCGTCACTCGACAGCGTGAACGTCGCGACGGGAATGAGTCAGGCTGTCGCCGCGCTCGCGGATCGGATCAGTGGCGCCGCGCCCAGAACGGCCGCTCCTTGAATCGCTGCTCGATGCGGTAGTAATCGCGCTTGCGCACGAGGTACGCGGCGAAGTGGCGCGCGACGTCGTCGCCGTACAAATGCATCTGCGGATCGCCGCCTGCGACGGCGATCGCGGCGAAGCGCGCGGCCTGGATGCCCGACGCGAGCGCGTAGCCGATTCCCATCGACGACAGCGGATCGAATGCGACCGCCGCTTCGCCCGCGGCAATCCAGCGATCGCCGTATGCGGGACGAAGAATCTGCGACTGCGCCGGATGCACGGACGGCGCGCGGACGATGTTCGTGCCGGCGACGCGCTGCTTCGTCGCGCGTGCTTCGTTGAGTGCCGCGCACCATGATTCGGGCTCGTGGAGTCGGCGATCGCGAACGATGTCGGCGTCGGTCATGAACGCGACGACGATCTGCTCGTCCGGCAACTGCGCGGAGTACCACCAGCCGTCTTCGACCGCTTCGACGAGCGTGCCTGTGCTCTCGGTCGTTCCTTTGAAAACGGCGACGAGACCGGTGAGGTTGTCGTGCTGCTCGATGGTCGCGCCGTGTTTGCGCGCGTACACAGCATGGCGTCCGGTTGCGTCGATGACGAACGCTGCGTCGACTTCGATGTCCGTGCAGTTCGTGCGCAACGTTCCGCCGCGATCGCGCACCATCGTCGCCAGCGCGCCGTCGAAGCGCGCGCGATCGAGATGCCATCCATCGCCTGCAGCGACGAACAGAAAATCGCGCGACACGACGTCGCTGCCGCCCCACGCCGCCGCGGTCCCGTAATTGCGCAGATGCCCCTGCTCTTCGAGAATCGAAGCGGCGCCGAGGTATTCGAGAAGAGGCTGGGCGGCGGGAGCGAGCGTTTCGCCGGCGCGCGGCTCGCTGTAATCGCCGCGCTCGATCACGACGAGGCGCAACTTCGAATATCGCAGCAGCGTGAGCGCGGCGGCGGTCCCCGCGGGCCCGCCGCCGATCACGGCCACGTCGAATTCATGCGCCGTCACTTCTTATCGCAGTCCGGAATCCCGTTGCACTCCGCGATCTCCGCTTCCTCCTTCAGATACCACGCCTGCGTGAAGAAATTCGACGGCGTCGCGTAGCTTCCCGACGCCGCCAGTTGATTGACCGGGCTGGCGACGGCGACGGAGGCGACGACGAATTTGTCGTGATTGCGCTCCTTCTCCACGAAGTACGGATAGTCGCGTCCTTCCGGCGCCGTGTTCTCGTTGAGGATGAAGCCCATGTACGACCAGGCAATGACGAGATTCGCGATGTTGTTCGCGCCGCGCGCGTAATAGACCGAATATCCGGCCGGCAGTCCCGACTCCAATTGCGACTTCTTGTCCATGTCGCCGGTGATGACGTTCACCGGCGCCTGCGGCGGCCACCAATTCGAGTAATACGTCGGCGCCGGCGGAATGCCGCTCAATGTCGTCTCATTGATCGGCGAATTGAAGCTGATGTATTCGATCGCGCATTGATAGAAGTCGGACATCCAGGGCGTCGACATCCGCTTCGTCAAATCGCCCGGCTCGCAACCGCTCTGCGGTTTGATGTTGGACGGATACGGGAGGTGCGCGAATTTCGGGTACCAATCCGAAGACTCGTCGCCGTCCGGACTCAGTCCGTTCGCTCTGTAATACGCCTCGTCGTGCGCGTGCTTGATTCGATACGGCGACTCATAGAGCACCGGATTGCGCAGCGTCCATGTGACTTCGATGCCCGGCGACATCGGATGTCCGATGCAATTGCCCGTCGCCGCGGCGTCCATCGGATTGATCGGATACGGATCCGCGGGTCCGGACGTGAACACGCCGTTCGCCCACTGTCCCATGAGGAAATACTGGGTGTTCGTGAGTCCCATGAAGCGATCGATGTTCTGGTTCGTCACGGAATTCGAGCCTGAATTGAGCGGCATCCACGGGACGTTGTTGTACATCAGCTGGTTGTGCGGCGGCGACACTTCGTTGCCGCTCGAATTTCGAAAGTACGCAAAGAACGTCTCACGATTCTTGCGGTTCGCTTCCGACGCGTCGCGCGGATTGAATTTCGGACTCGTGAACGCGACGATCGACGGAATGTTCGCAACCCAGATGTAATCGGCGATGCGGTCGAAGATCGGCTCGATGTCGCGCTCGTAATTCGCTTTGAATCGCGGGTTGTATTGATTCGTCGCGCTGTCGAACATCGCCGGCACCAGGTTCTTGAAACGGACGCCGACGTCGAACATGACGTCGTCGAGCGTGACGATGTTGCGGATCTCCGGCGCGTATTTCGGCGATCCGATGAGCGCCCACGCGGTCAGCTGAATCGGCTCCGCGCGTCCTTTGAGCTTGAGCGTGCAGGTGACCGGACCGTCGGAGATGTCGTCGAACCACGTGTCTTGTCCGGTGTAGGTCGCGATCGGCTCGCAGCCGCCGGCGTGGCCGAATCCGCCGAGGACGATGAGGCGGCCTTTGGAATTCATCATGAGGTCGCCGAGGGTGTCGATGTTGTAGGGGGCGCGGCGGATGTCGGTGCCGTCGACGTTTTGAATCGCCGGCGGAAAGCTGCCGTGCGGATAATTGCTCGGAATGTTGTTGCGCGAGAACGCCACTTTGTCGCCGGGCTTCGAAACGCTGCGCGGACCGGGATCGATGATCAGCTGCTTCTGTCGATTCGCATCGCCAGTGACGCCGGAGTTGTTGAACGAATCCGGCTCGTAGTAATTGAGGTTGTCTTTGTCGGTCGCCAGCATCGCGTTGCCGACCAATTCGTCATTGCCGTACCAGACGGATTTCTTGTTCGCGAGATGAACCGTCCATTCGATGCTCTCGACCGACGGATCGTCGACCGTGATCTCACGCCCCGGATCGGATGGATCGGCGGAGTCCTGCAGAAAAATCCCGAATTGCGCGGCCTGACGCAGGATGCGGCCGTGCTCTTTGTAGTTGACGACGTAGAGGGGCTTGCCGTCTTTCATGATGGCGTTGCCCATCGCGTCGCACTGAATCGCGCGGCCTCCGATCGTTTCCGGCGCGAGATAGAAGGCGTTCGGACTATTGCCAAGGCGCGCGACGCCGACGGAGGGATGAATCATGTACTGCTGCCGCTCCGGCGGAATCGGACCTTTCTTCTTCTTCGACTGCGCCGTCAGCGTCGACGCTGCGGCGGCGACGGCGACGCTCGACACCGCGAGGAAGTCGCGCCGGCTCCACGCATCATTCGAGGACGCTTTCGTCGTCTCCGACGAGAATCGCAGGAACGCACGGAGTTTCTCCGAGAATCGCATCGCTCACCTCACTGTGTTGATTTACTTAAGGAGTGTCGGCAGAGGGGTGCATCCCTACCCTCGACGCAATTCCGCGCGGGATGCTAGAGTCCGCGCCCTGTGACTGCCATCTCCGAAATCCTCTCCGGCGCGATCGCGCCGGGCTCCCAAATCACCGCCAAAGGCTGGGTGCGGACGCGCCGCGACTCGAAGGCCGGGCTCTCGTTCATCCACCTCTCCGACGGCTCGTGTTTCGATCTCCTGCAGATCGTCGCGCCGTCGACGCTCGCCAATTACGAGAGCGACATTCTTCGCCTCACCACCGGTTGCTCCGTCATCGTCGAGGGGACGCTGAAGGAAAGTGAAGGCAAAGGCCAGCGCTTCGAAGTCGCCGCCGATCGCATCGAAATCCTCGGCTGGGTCGACGATCCGGAAACGTATCCGCTCGCGCCGAAGCAGCACAGCTTCGAGCATCTGCGCAAAGTCGCGCATCTGCGCTCGCGCACGAATACGTTCGGCGCCGTCGCGCGACTACGGCACAGCCTTTCCTTCGCGATCCACAAGTATTTTCACGAGCACGGATTTCTCTGGATCCATACGCCGATCATCACCAGCAGCGATGCCGAAGGCGCGGGACAGGCGTTCGCGGTCACGTCGCTGGATCTCGAGCATCCGCCGCTCGATTTCTCGAAGGAGTTGTTCGGACGCATCACGCATCTCACGGTGTCGGGACAGCTGAACGTCGAGTCGTACGCCGAGTCGATGACGAAGGTGTACACGTTCGGCCCGACGTTCCGCGCGGAGAACTCGAACACGACGCGGCACCTCTCCGAGTTTTGGATGGTCGAGCCGGAAGTCGCGTTTGCCGACATCAACGACAACGCGGCGCTCGCGGAAGATTTTCTGAAGGCGATCATCCGCCACGTGCTCGACGAGCGCGGCGACGACTTCGCGTTTTTCGCGAAGCAGATCGACGCGCAGTGCATCGAGCGCGCGGAGAAGCTCGTCGCCACCGGCTTCGAGCGGATGACGTACACCGAGGCGATCGAGCGGCTGGAGAAATCGAAGAAGAAATTCGAGTTTCCGGTGAAGTGGGGGATGGATCTGCAGGCCGAGCACGAGCGCTACATCTGCGAAGAAGTCGTGCGCGGACCGGTCGTGCTGATGCACTACCCGAAAGAGATCAAGGCGTTCTACATGCGTCTCAACGACGACGGAAAAACCGTCGCGGCGATGGACGTGCTCACGCCCGGCATCGGTGAGATCATCGGCGGCAGCCAGCGCGAAGAGCGCCTCGAGATTCTCGACAAACGCATCGTGGAGATGGGCCTGCCGCTCGAATCGTATTGGTGGTACCGCGACCTGCGTCGCTACGGCACCGTCCCCCACGCCGGCTTCGGCCTCGGCCTCGAGCGCATCATCATGTATCTGTCGGGGATCTCGAATATCCGAGACGCGATTCCGTTCCCGAGGACGCCGGGACCCATCGACTTCTAGCTAGCGGCCAGCGGCCAGCGGGTCATTTCCGCCAGACTGTCCCGCCTCCCGCTAGCCGCCAGCCCTATTCTTCGACGACCCGAATGTGCAGCTCCTTCAGCTGCTTCTCCATCACATAGTTGGGCGCATTCATCATCAAATCGAGTCCCTGCTGATTGAGCGGGAACGTGATCACTTCGCGGATGTTCACTTCGTTCGCGAGCAGCATCACGATGCGATCGATGCCGGGCGCGAGGCCTCCGTGCGGCGGCGCGCCGAAGCGGAACGCGTTGAGCATCGCGCCGAAGCGATCGACGACCGCTTCCTTCGAGTAGCCCGCGAGCTCGAACGCTTTGATCATCACGTCCGGCCGATGATTGCGCACCGCGCCGCTCGACAGCTCGATGCCGTTGCACACGATGTCGTATTGATCGGCGACGATCTCGAGCGGTGGTTTGTTCTCGAGCGCGTCGAGACCGCCGACCGGCATCGAGAACGGATTGTGCGAGAAGGCGATGTTGCCTTCGTCGTCGAGCTCGTAGAACGGATAGTCGACGACCCAGCAGAATCGATACGCGTTCGGCTCGATGAGATTGAGTTGCTCGCCCGCGCGCGTGCGGACGATGCCGGCAATGTTCGCCTCGCCGGCGATGAAGAGGATCGCGTCGTTCGCTTCCGACGACGTCGCCTGCATCAGCTCCTGCACGTTCTCGGGTTTGAGGAACTTCGCCAGCGGACCGCGCGGCGGATCGCTCGCGATGACGTACGCGAGTCCGCCCGCGCCCGCGCTCTTCGCGGCGTCGGTGACGGTGTCGAAGAACTTGCGGCTCTGCGCGCCGCCGTTCGGGATGCGAATCGCGCGAACGGTCTTCGCGTTCGCGAACGCGGCGAAGTCGACGCGTTTCGCGGCGTCGGTGACGTCGACGATCACGAGCGGATTGCGCAGGTCGGGCTTGTCCGTCCCGTACTTCATCATCGACTCCGCGTACGGAATGCGCGGGAACGGCGGCGGCGTGACGTCCCAATCGGAGAACTCGCGAAAGACGCCGTACATCACCGGCTCGATCGACGCGAAGATCTCGTCGCGCGTGACGAACGACAGTTCCACGTCGAGTTGATAGAACTCGCCCGGTGAGCGGTCCGCGCGCGCGTCTTCGTCGCGAAAGCACGGCGCGATCTGAAAGTAGCGATCGAAGCCTGCGACCATCAGTAGTTGTTTGAATTGCTGCGGCGCCTGGGGCAGCGCGTAGAACTTCCCGACGTGCTTGCGGCTCGGGACCAGATAGTCGCGCGCGCCTTCCGGTGAGCTCGACGTGAGAATCGGCGTCTGGATCTCCATGAATCCCGCTTCCGTCATCCGGCGGCGAATGCTGGAGATGATCTGCGAGCGCATCACGATGTTGCGATGCATCTTTTCGCGGCGGAGATCGAGGAAGCGGTAGCGAAGGCGGATCTCTTCAGGGATGTCGGCGGCCGTCGCGATCGGAAACGGCAGCGCTTCGACGTCGGAGAGCGGCTCGACTTCGGACAAAATCTCGACCTGTTCGATGTCGACCTCGATCTCGCCCGTCGCGAGATTCGCGTTCTGATTTCCGGCCGTGCGCGCGACGACGTTTCCTTCGGCGCGGATCACCGACTCGAGCTTGATGTTCTTCAGTTCCGCGTACGCGGCGGAGGTGTTCGTGATGAGCAGCTGCGTGATGCCGTAGTGGTCGCGCAGGTCGATGAACATCATCGTCCCGTGATCGCGCTTCTTCTGAACCCAACCGGAGAGGATCGCGCGCGATCCCACGTCGCTCGCGCGCAGTTCGTTGCATTTGTGAGTGCGGTAAGTCATGGCGCGCGGATGTTATCGCGCCTACAGCCCTCGATTTCGAATCACCTCGCGATACACCAACGCGCTCCGCTTCAGCGTCCTCGCCTGCGTCGCGAAATTCACGTGCACGATGCCGAAGCGTTTCGTGTAGCCGAGGGACCATTCGAGGTTGTCGAGGAGGGACCAGACGAAGTAACCGCGGACGTCGACGCCTTGCTGCATCGCGTCGCCGAGCGCGGTGATGTGCTCGCGCAGGTAGTGCACGCGCAGCGGATCTTCGACGACTTCGCCGATCGCAGCCGGCGGATCGTAGAACGCGGCGCCGTTCTCGGTGATGTAGACCGGCATCGCGCCGTAGCGGTCGCGGAACCACGTCAGGATCTTCGTCAGCGACGGCGCGTGCACTTCCCAATCGGTCTCGGTGTAGATCGCGTGCGGCGGATTCACGCGCGTGGCGCGCTCGATGACGACGTTCGGATCGAATTTCGTCACGCCGCGCTTGTAGTAATTGATGCCGACGAAGTCGATCTTCTGCGCGATCGTCTCGAGATCGCTCGACGGAAACTGCGGCCACGCTTCGCCGAACATCTCCGGGAACTCGTCCGGATACGCGCCGCGCAGAATCGGATCGAGATACTGCCGATTCATGTACGCGTCGGCGCGCTGCAACGCGGCGCGATCTTCTTCGCTGTCCGACGCCGGATCCTTCGGCTCGAGATTCACGACGACGCCGATCTGTTTTTTGCCGACGCTGCGATACGCCTCGACCGCGCGGCCGTGCGCGCGCAGCAGGTTGTGTGACGCGATCGGCGTCTCGAACAGATTGCGGTGACCCGGCGCGAGCGCGCCGTGCAGATAGCCGCCGTCGGTGACGACCCACGGCTCGTTGAGCGTCGCCCAGAAATCGACGCCGTCATCGAGCGCGCGGAACATCACGTTCGCGTATTCGGCGAACCAATCGGCGACGTCGCGATTGAGCCAGCCGCCGCGATCGTCGATCGCCGCGGGGAGATCCCAGTGATACAGCGTCGCCATCGGACGGATGTTCGCGCGCAGCAACTCATCGACGAGCCGTCGATAAAAATCGAGACCGCGATCGTTCACGCGTCCCGTTCCGTCGGGCAGCACGCGGCTCCACGAAATGCTGAAGCGATACGCGTTGAAGCCGAGGTCGCGCATGATGGCGACGTCGGCGGGGTAGCGGTTGTAGTGATCGCACGCGACGTCGCCGGTGTCGCCGTCCACGGTCCTTCCGGGCGTGTGACTGAAGCGGTGCCAGATGCTCGGGCCGGCACCGTCGGCGAGCGGCGAGCCTTCGATCTGATACGACGCGGTCGCCGCGCCCCAGAGGAAATCGGAAGGGAAGCGAAAGTTCGTCATCGTTGACAGGCTCGCATTTGTGCAGTAGCGTACTCCAAAATGTAAACGGTTACATCGTGGACGTTTTTCATGGCGCCGAATCCGCGAAAATCGACCCGAACCCGGCGGCGTAACGTGCCGGCCATCACGATCCATGACGTCGCCGCTCGCGCCGGCGTCTCGGTCGCGACGGTTTCCCGCGTCCTCAACAGCAAAGACCTCGTGCGCGAAGAGACAACGCGCCAGGTGCTCGATGCCGCGAAGTTCCTCCGCTACGTCCCCAACGTCGCCGCGCGCTCGCTCAGCAACCGCCGCAGCCAGACGATCGGCATCGTTCTTCCCGACGTCCACGGCGAATATTTTTCGGAAGTCATCCGCGGCATCGATGTCGACGCGCGCAAAGAGGGCTACCACATCCTCGTCTCCGGCTCGCACAGCGATCCGCGCGAGATGCTCGAGGTGATCGAGGCGATGCGCGGCCGCGTCGACGGTCTCATCGTGATGGCGCCCGACCTTCCGCCGACCGCGCTGCGCGAACAGCTCGCGCCCGACATTCCGCTCGTGCTGCTCAACGCGGTCGACGAGATGCATGCGTCGATCACGATCGACAACTACGGCGGCGCGCGCGCGATGATGCGTCACCTCACCACCCTCGGACACAAACAGATCGCGTTCATCAAAGGTCCGCCGCACAACGCCGACGCGCGCGAGCGGCTCCGCGGCTACCGGCAATCGATGCGCACCCTCGGCGCCAGCGCGCGCGCCATCGAGATCGACGGCGACTTCACCGAGCGCACCGGCCACGCCGCGGGATTGCAGATCGTCGACGAGAAGACGCGGCCGACGGCGATCTTCGCGGCGAACGACTCGATGGCGGTCGGCGCGCTGTCCGCGCTCTCCGAGCGAGGCATCGACGTACCGGACGAGATGACGGTCGTCGGATTCGACGACATCCCGATCGCGCATTACGTGACGCCGCCATTGACGACGATCCGCGTCGAGATCGCGGAAGTGGGACGCCGCTCGTTCGCCGTGTTGTGCGGCGCGATTCGCGAGCGCGCGCACTCGAAACGACAGGAATGCATCGGCACGACGCTCGTCGTGCGCAAGTCATGTGGAGCACCTCATTCGATCACCCGGCGCGGCCGACACAAAGGAGAGGACTCATGAGAGGAAAGTTTCAGACGTTTCTGTTCGCGCTGTTGATTGGCGCCTTCGCGTTGTCCGCGTTCGGACAATCGAGCTCGGCGACGATCCGCGGCAAAGTGACGAGCGAACGTGGTACCGCACTCGGCGGCGCCGAGATCAACGCCGTCAGTACGTCGTCCGGCTTCGTGAAAACAGTCAAGGCGAATGGAGACGGCACCTATCTCCTCGCCGGACTCACGCCGGGCGAGTACAACCTCGTCGTCGCCGCGCCTGCGTACGAGGCGAGGTCGGAGACGGTCACGGTGCGCGTCGGACAGACGATCGATCTGAATCTCGTCCTGTCGCCGACCGCGGTCGTCAATGAATCGATCACCGTCGTCGGCAATCAGTTGATCGACACGAGGGCGACCGAGATCGGTACGAACGTCACGCCGCAGCAGATCGAGGCGCTGCCGCAATTCGATCGCAACTTCCTCAATTTCGCGGCGATGGCGCCCGGCGTTTCGATGAGCACGAATCCGGAGCGCAAAGTGATCAGCGCGCACGGACTCGATCCCGAACAAACCAACGTCTTCATCGACGGCGTGAGCTACAAGAACGACGTGCTGCTGGGAGGCGTGGTCGGACAGGATTCGAGCCGCGGCAATCCGTTCCCGCAGAACGCCGTGCAGGAGTTCCGCGTCCTCACGCAGAACTACAGCGCGCAGTACGACCGCGCGTCATCGGCGGTCATTACGGCGGTGACGAAGTCGGGATCGAACGAGCTCAAAGGCGACGCGTTCCTCTTCTATGAGCCGAAGGGATGGATCGGAACGACGCCGAAGGGATTTCAATTCGGCGGAAAAGCAACGAATGACGATTACCGGCGCTATCAGGCCGGGCTCTCTCTGGGCGGGCCGATCACGAAGGACAAGATGCACTTCTTCGTCTCTTACGAAGGCATCGACGAGCACGCCATTACGTCCGTTGTTCCGGGAACGCCGCCGCCGGGATCGACGATCAATGCGACGCAATACGCCGGCACGTTCACGAGTCCCTTCCGCGAAAACCTCGTGTTCGGAAAACTCGACTCGCAGGTTTCGCCGAGCCAGACGTTCGACGTCAGCGGCACTTACCGCCACGAGCGCGACATCCGCAGCTTCGGCGGACAGACGGCCTATGAAGCGGGCGAGAACATTCGCAATTGGGTCTATGACCTGACCGGACGCCATCAATGGACCGGCAACAACATGTTCAACATCGCCTCATTGAGCTGGCAGCAATACGGCTGGCATCCGACGCCGCTCAATTCCACGACGCCGGGCCAGAACTTCTTCGGCGTGATCCGCATCGGCGGCCGCGATACGTCACAGGAGTTCACGCAGCGACGCGTCGAGCTCCGCGACGATTTCACGACGTCGTCCTTCAATTTCGGCGGACAGCACACCATGCAGTTCGGCGGCAACGCCGACTTCATGAAGTACGACGTGACGAAGTGTCAGGACTGCAATCCCGTCTTCAATTATCGGCAGGATCTGAGCTTCACGGTGCCGTTCGAAGCGTTCTTCGGATTCGGCAATCCGCACCTGAAGGCCAGCAATAACGAGTACGGCATCTACGGTCAGGACAACTGGATCGTCAATAAGAACCTCAACGTCAACATCGGACTGCGTTGGGATTACGAGTCGAACATGATCGACCGGAGCTTTGTCACGAATCCCGGGATCGTCGCCGGGCTGACGGGCCGCGTGTCGTCGAATTACTTCTCGAACGGCAACCGCGAGTCGTTCAAGGGCGCCTGGCAGCCGCGCCTCGGCTTCTCTTACGACATTCGCGCGGACAGCAAGTCGGTGATTTTCGGCGGATTGGGCCGCTATTACGATCGTCTCTATTTCAACGCCGGCCTCGATGAACGCTTCCGCGGCCAGTTCCCGGTCTATCACTTCTTCTTCTCGCCGACCGGCGCGAATTTCGAAGGGCATCCGACGATCAAGTGGGATCCGTCGTTCCTGAGCGTGACTGGCCTCAACAATCTCATTGCGCAAGGCAGCACGCATCCCGACGTCTTCCTGCTCGCCAACGACACGAAGCCGCCGTATTCGAATCAGTACAACATCGGATATCGCCAGACTCTCAATGACTGGGTCGGTTCGGTGAGCTACAACGTCGTCCGCGGCTATCGCGGATTCACGTGGACATGGGCGGGCGGTCATTGCTGTCTCACCGCGAGTCCAGCGTTCGGCGCGACACTGCTCTCCAGCTCCGACAAGCGCTACTGGGATGACGCGATCTACGTCACGCTCGATCGGCCGTATACGTCACAGGCGCGCTGGGGTACGCATGTCGCCTGGACGCACGGAAAATCGACGCAGACCGGCAATGACCTTTTCAGCCTCGACTATGCGACGCCGGGGGATTATCCGCGGCACATCGTTCCCGGCACGGAGCGCGACCGCATTGTGGCGACGGGCATCTTCGGACTGCCGTTCGATGTCCGCCTCAGCACGATCGTCACTCTCGGCAGTGGCCAGGCCACCGCGGCGCACGACTTTGCGCACAATCAGCTTTTCGTGACCACCGTTTACCCGAAGAAGTCGAGCGGATTCGCGCAGCGCAATGTCGATCTGCGGCTCGAGAAATCGCTGCCGGTAAGCCGAGGAACGTCGGTCGGGGTGGTGGCGGAGGCATTCAATGTGTTGAATACGTTCGAGGGAGGATGCCTCGAGGTCAACACATCAGCGACGAATTTCGGACAATCGAACTGCGTCGTGAATCTTGCGCGGCGCTATCAACTGGGATTGAAAGTCGGATTCTGATCGGTGAGACGAGCCGCGGCGCTGTGCCTGTCGCTCACGCTGCTGGCGTGTGCGCACGCGGCTCGTCCACAGACCGATCTTCTTGATGACGTCGAGCGGCGCAGCTTTCATTTTTTCTGGGATCTCGCCGACTCGAAGACCTTTCTGATTCACGACCGCGCGCCGACGCCGTCCTTTTCGAGCATCGCCGCGGTCGGATTCGGCCTTACTGCGTACGGAATTGGCGCGGAGCGCGGCTATGTGACGCGCGACGAGGCGGCGCAACGCACGCTCGCGACGTTGCAGTCGATGCTCGCGATGAAGCAGGGGCCGGAGCCGCGCGGGATTTCGGGCTACAAGGGATTCTTCTATCACTTCCTCGACATGCAGACGGCGGAGCGCTTCAAAACCGTCGAATTGTCGACCGTCGACACGTCGTTGCTTCTCGCCGGCGCGCTTTTCTCGCAGTCGTATTTCGATCGCGACAATGCGACGGAGAAAGCGATTCGCGAAACGGCGGAAACGTTGTATGAGCGCGTCGACTGGAATTGGGAACAGGCGCGCCCACCGGCGATCAGCATGGGCTGGACGCCGGAAGAGGGATTTCACACCTACGACTGGCGCGGCTACAACGAGGCGATGATCGTCGTCATCCTCGCCCTCGGATCGCCGACGCATCCGGTCGACGCGAGCGCGTGGAGCGAGTATCACAAGACGGACAAATGGGGCACGTTCTACGGACAAGAACACCTTCTCTTTGCGCCGCTCTTCGGACATCAGTACTCGCACGTCTGGATCGACTTCCGCGGCATTCAGGACGCGAACAATCGCGCGCACGGCATCGACTACTTCGAGAACTCGCGCCGCGCGACGCTCGCACAGCATGCGTATGCGGTCGACAACCCGAAGCACTGGCGCGACTACGGCGACAAGATCTGGGGCTTGACCGCGTGCGACGGACCGAAGGAGACGTACATGGCCCGCGGCGCGACGGAAGGTGACATTCGCGACGACGGCACGATCGCACCGACGGCCGCCGTGTCATCGATCGCATTCGCGCCGGAGCTGGCGATTCCGGCAATCCACGAAATGCAAGCGCTCTACGGTGACAAGCTCTATTCGAAATATGGATTCGTCGACGCCTTCAATCCCACGCTCGACTGGTTCGACGCCGACTACCTCGGCATCGATCAGGGACCGATCGTCGCAATGATCGAGAATCACCGCAGTGGATTGGTATGGAAGACGATGCGTAAGAATCCGCACATCGTGCGGGGATTGAAGAGGGCGGGGTTTACGGGAGGGTGGCTGAAGTGAGAATGCAAAATGCAAAATGCAAAATGCAAAATTGGGTAGTCGTTTTTGCATTTTGCATTCTGCATTTTGCATTCACGACGTGCGCGGCCAAGCCTGCCGACTTGGGCGAGCGCGTCGTGTTCTGGGGATTGGGTCGTGAAGGCGAAGAAGTCGCGAAGCTAATTCCTGATTTTGAGCGCCGCAATCCGAACATTCATGTTGTGGTCCAGCAGATTCCGTTCATTGCGGCGCATGAGAAATTGCTCACGGCCGTCGTGGGGCGATCGACGCCGGACATCGCGCAGATCGGCAACACGTGGATTCCGGAGATGGTCGCGTTGCACGCGCTCGATGAACTGACGCCGCGTGTGAAGTCGCCTGTGAAAACGATCGATCAGCGCGACTACTTTCCCGGCATCTGGGCGACGAACGTCATCGACGGCGGCCTTTATGGAATCCCGTGGTACGTCGACACGCGGCTGCTCTTTTATCGCAAAGACATCGTCGGCGCGCCGCCACGAACGTGGGCGGAGTGGACGGCAGTCATGGACCGCGTCGTGCGCGAGAAGAAGGCGCATTACGGCGTGCTGATGCCGATCAATGAATACGAGCCGATGCTCGCGCTCGCGCTCACGGCGCACTCCGGATTCCTCAATGCGGACGGGACTAAAGGCGCGTTTCAAGAGCCGGCCTTCGCCGACGCATTCAACTTCTATGTCGACTGCTTTCGTCGCGGTTATGCGCCGAAGGTGAGCAACGTGCAGGTGGCGAACGTGTATCAACAGTTCGCGCTCGCCGACTTCGTCATGTACATCACCGGTCCTTGGCAGGTCGCCGAATTTCGAAAGCGCCTGCCGCCGGAGATGCAGGACAAATGGGCGACGGCGCCGCTGCCGGCGCGCGACGCGTCCGCGCCGATGGGAATCGGCATGGCGGGCGGATCGAGCCTGATCGTGTTTCGAAATTCGCAGCACAAAGATGCGGCGTGGAAATTCATCGAGTTTCTGTCGGAGCGCGAGCAGCAGATTCGCTTCAATGAACTGAGCGGCGATTTACCGGCGCGGCGCAGCGCATGGCGTACGAAAGATCCGGCTTTCGATGCCTTTCGCGAGCAGCTCGAGTCCGTCGCGCCGCTGCCGAAAGTCCCGGAGTGGGAACAGATCGGAACGGCCATCTATCTGCATCAGGAAGAAGCGGTGCGCGGTGCGAAGACGCCGGCCGAGGCGCTGGCGGCACTCGACGCGCAGGCGAACGAGATCCTGGAGAAGCGCCGCTGGGTGCTGACGCATCGGCCGTGAAATTCATGAGATCCGAAACGCGCGCTGCTCTTCTCTTCATCGCCCCCGCGCTCGCCGTCCTCGGCATCTTCTTTTTCCTGCCCGTCGTCGCCGGCTTCGCCCTCAGCGTCACCGACTTCGATCTCTACGCAATCGGCGACATCCACAACGCGCGCTTCGTCGCGTTTCGCAATTACAAAGAGGTGCTGACGAACGGCGTCTTCTGGACCGCGCTCCTCAACACGCTTTACTTCTCCTTCCTCGGCGGTCCGCTGACGGTCGCCGTGTCGCTCGGCGCCGCGTTGCTCGTCAATGCGAAGGCAGCGCGATGGAAGCCGCTGTTTCGCACGATCTACTTCGCGCCGGTGGTCACGACGCTCGTCGCCGTCGCGGTGGTCTTCCGATTTCTCTACAACCCGCGCTTCGGCATCTTCAATCGCATTCTGGCGAGCGTTGGCTTGCCGGCCGTCGACTGGCTCGGTGATCCGAAGTGGGCGATGCCGGCGATCATCGCGCTCGCGGTGTGGAAGAACTTCGGCTACAACATGATCATCTTCATCGCCGGCCTGCAGAGCATTCCGGAAGAACTGTACGAGGCGGCGCGAATCGACGGGGCGGGAGCGTGGAAGCAGTTCCGCCACGTCACGCTGCCGATGCTCGGCCCGACGTTTTTGTTCGTCGGCATCGTCACCGCGATCGGTTACCTGCAGCTCTTCGCGGAGCCGTACGTGATGACGCGCGGCGGACCGCTGAACAAGACGCTCTCCGCGGTGATGATGATGTACGAGCAGGGCTTCCGCTGGTGGCGGATGGGATACGCAGCCGCGATCGCGTTCATTCTCTTTCTCGTGATCGCCGCCGCGACGGCGCTGCAGATGAAGTTTCAGGAGCGGCGATGAAGCAGCGCTCCTTCATCGTGCACGCGGCGCTCGTGATCGGCGGATTGATCACGCTCTTTCCGCTGCTGTGGATGTTGTCGGCGTCGTTCATGAGTCCCGGCGAGGCGACGACGTATCCGCCGCATCTGTTGCCGCATGCTGCGACGCTCGATGAATACCGCCAGCTCTTCGTGCGCTTGAGTGTCGGCCGCGCGTTTCTCAGCAGCACGATCATCGCTTCGACAGTCACGCTTTTCTCGCTGCTCTTCAACTCGATGGCGGGATACGCGTTCGCGAAGCTGCGCTTCGGCGGACGCAATCGGATCTTCGGACTTCTGCTCGCCGGTCTCGTGATCCCCGCGCAAGTCGGAATGCTGCCGCTGTTTCTGATCATGCGCTCGCTGCATCTCGTGAACACGTATTGGGGCGTGATCATCCCGTCGCTCGCGAGCGTCTTCGGCGTCTTTCTGATTCGCCAATTCATGTTGTCGGTACCGCAGGAGCTGCTCGAAGCGGCGCGCATCGACGGCGCGGGCGAGTTGCGCATCTACTGGTCGGTGGTGATGCCGCTGGCGCGTCCGATCCTCGCCACGCTCGCGATCTTCACGTTCATGACGACGTGGAACGACTTCATGTGGCCGCTGATCGTGCTCACCGATCAGTCGCGCTACACGCTGCCGGTGTCGATCGCAAGCCTCGTCGGCGAGCACGCGCAGGACGTCGAGCTGATGATGGCGGGATCGGTCGTGACCGTGTTGCCGGTATTGATCCTGTTCCTTGTGCTGCAGCGCTATTACATCGCGGGATTGATGGTGGGAAGCGTCAAAGGATGATCGTCGCGGCGCTCCTCGCTGCGACACTCTGGACCGCGCATCCATCCGACGGCGTCGAGATGCACCTTTCGCGCGAAGGCAACGCCAATCGCATCGACTTCGACTTTCACGGCCACGGCGGCTACGCGATCGCTCGTCGCAAGGTCAGTCTCGACCTTCCGCCGAACTTTCAATTCACGTTTCGCGTGCGCGCGGATGCGCCGCCGGAGAATCTCGAGCTCAAGTTCATTCGCGGCGATGACGTCTGGTGGCTCAACCGCCGCGACTTCGTCTTCCCGCGCGAGTGGACAACGCTGAAGACGAAGAAGCGGAACATCGAATTCGCGTGGGGGCCGAGCGGCGGCGAGATGCAGCACATCGACGCCATGGAGATCGTCGTCACCGCGGGAAGCGGCGGCAAAGGAACGGTGTGGTTCACCGATCCCGTGCTCGAGCCGTTGCCGCTGGTCACCGACGACATCAGCGGCGCGATCATCGACTGCGATCGTTGCAGCGTCGCGAACGCCGCAGCGCAGGAACGCATCGGCAATCGCCTCTTCGCGTGGTTGCCCGACAGCGAGAAGAGCGCGCTGCGCATCATCGGCAACGCGCGCAACGTTGCGACGCAACCGTCGGAGTGGGCGCCGACGAAGAACGCGTTCTACGCGATCGTCGCGAAACACTCGAAGCGCGGCGCTTATCCGCGTTACTTCCTCGGCGAGCAATCGTATTGGACCGTCGTCGGTGCGGACGGCGCGGAGAACGAGGCGCTCGTCGGCGAAGACGGCAACGTCGAGCCTTTCAAAGGCGGCGATTCGGTCGAGCCGTTTCTCATCGTCGACGGCAAGCGACTGACGTGGGCCGACGTCGAGATCACGCATTCGCTCGAAGAAGGCGATCTGCCGATTCCGTCGGTGACGTGGAAGACGAAGGGCGCGTCGATGACGATGACGGCGGCCGTCAGCAGCTCTTCGATGCTGCAACTCCGTTATCGCGTGACCGGAAACGCGAAGCTCGAGTTGAAGGTGCGGCCCTTCCAGGTCAATCCGTCGACGCAGTTCCTCAATCTCGAAGGCGGCGTTTCGCGCGTGCACAATCTCGGAAAAATAACAGCGCAAAACGAGATCGACATCCCACTCACGAAAGGCGCGCGGCGCGAGCCGTTCGAGAAAATCGCGCGCGACTGGCGCGAGAAACTCCATCGCGTCACGATCGACATCGCCGGCGCGCCGGAGATCGCGAACACGATCCGCACGAGCCTCGCGTACATGCTCATCCATCGCGACGGTCCTGCGCTGAAGCCGGGATCGCGTTCTTACGATCGCGCCTGGATCCGCGACGGCTCGCTCATGGCCGCGCTTCTTCTCCGCCTCGGCCACGAGCGTGAGGCGAAAGAGTTCGCGGAGTGGTTCGCGAAGTACCAATACGAGAACGGCAAAGTGCCGTGCTGCGTCGACTCGCGCGGCGCCGATCCGGTGCCGGAGAACGACAGCCACGGCGAGTTGATCTACATCATCAAAGAGATCGAGCGACTCACGCACGACGACGCGTTCGCGCGGCGCATGCAGCCGCACGTCGATGCCGCGGTCAACTACATCGAAAAAATTCGCGGCGCCGATGGACTCGTCGCGGAATCGATCAGTCACGAAGGCTACTCCGCGAAGCCCGTGCACTCGTATTGGGATGACGTCTTCTGCCTTCGCGGACTCGAAGACGCGCATGCGCCCGAAGCGCCGCAATTTCGCCGCGATCTCATGACGTCGATCGAGCGGACGATGCGCGAGCATCATCTCGACACCATTCCCGCATCGGTCGAGCTGGCCGACTTCGATCCGACTTCGACCGCCATCAGCATCTCGCCACTGAACCTCACGTCGCTCATGCCGCGCGCCGCTTTACTTCGCACGTACGACGAATACTTCAACCGCATCGCGAAACCGCGCGACGACTACACGCCGTACGAGACCCGCATCATCGGTGCGCTCATTCGCCTCGGTGATCGTGTGCGCGCGCAGGAGTTGATCGAGCGGTTCATGCTCGACCGCCGCCCGCGCGCGTGGAACGAATGGGCTGAAGTCGTGCGCACCGACTACCGCAAAGCGGGATTCATCGGCGACATGCCGCACGCGTGGGTCGCATCCGATTTCGTCCGCTCGATTCTCGACGCGATCGCGTACGAGCGCGAAGACGGCGAGCTGGTCGTCGGCGCGGGCGTGCCGTCGTGGTGGTTGCCGGTGCACGTCGGACCGCTGTTGACGTCGAAGGGCGCGGTCGATATTCGCATCGACCGCAACGGCAAAGCCACCGTCACTCCGGTTCGATCCACGTCAACGAGCGCAGTCGGAACGCCGGCCCGCGATCGATCGTGATGTGCACGGTCGTCGGATGCATTCCGTCGCTCGGCCAAATCCGTCGAATGGTTTGGTCGCCGAGATCGCCGATCATTTCGAGGGTGGCAGGGCGGCCGAATGCGGGCATCGTCACGTCGGCGTGATGCGACATTTGTCGCCATGAAAACGTCTCGCCGGTTTGGAGCGGGAGCCAGCCCGCGCCGAATTGCGGGATCTGATTCTTCGCGACGACGTTGACGACGAAGTTGCGCTGCCGCGCGACGCGCCAGAGGCGGCCGTACTCGTAGCGAAACTTCGCGCAGCGCGTGAGGACGTCATGATCAGCGATGAACCAGTCGGCGTCGGGCGACTGCGTTTCGTAGTCGTCGAGGTAGTCCTTCACGAACGGCTCGAAGGCATCGCCGCCGTAGATCTTTGCGTGCGCGGGGATCGTGTGTTTGATCCACGCGATCGCGCGAAACGGCGGCGACGCGATCGTGCGCACGACGCGCAGCGGTTGCCACGTCCACGCTGCGCACGCGAGCGTGAGCACGAGCGACGCCGCGATGTGCAACACGGGCTTGCGTGTGATGACGTCGAGTGCGTCGATGGCGAGCAACGCGTACATCACGATGTACCCGATCGAGTAACGCGAGATCGCTTCCGGCGACAGCATGAGAAACGCGAAGAGGGCAAACGGCGCGAAGAGCGCGAGCGTCATGAGCGCGGGCCGGCGGCGGAGCGCGAGCGGAATCAGCGCGAGGAGCGTGATCGGGATGAAGAGCTTGCGCGCGTCGATCGGCAGGATGAAGAACGAGATGAACAGCTCGTGCAGCGGCGGGCGTCCGGCGGCGCCGATTGCGTCCGTCGACTTGATCCACTGCTGCTGTGCATTCAGCGTTTCGAAGTAGTGCGGCGTGATCATCGCGACCGTGCCGTACGTCACGAGCACGATCGCAGCGCAAATCGCGAGCGTCAGTGCGCGACGACGTCGGATGCAGAGCGGCAGAAGCGCGAGAAACACGTTCTGCGTTCGAATGCCGATCGAGAGGCCGAGAACGATAGCACCCGTTATCGTTTGGCCGCGCAGCAGCAGCGCGCAGGCGAGGAGGCCGAGGATGAGGCCGGGGACGTCGCTCATGGCGGTGCCGCCGTAGAACCAGACGTTCGGCATGAACGCGGTGAGCGTGGCGCCGAGCAGTGAGGTGCGGACGTGGAATCCGAGCTCGCGTGCGAGGAAGTAGACGATGGGGAAGAGCGCGAATCCGGAGACGATGACGATGCACTGCAGCGCGCGAAAATCGCTCGGCACGAAGATGCGGATGAACTTCGCGAGCGCGATGAAGATCGGATAGCCCGGCGGATGCGGCGCGTGCAGTGAGACGTCGTACGCGCGCACGCCGCGCATGAATTGCACTTCGTCCCAGTCCCATGGTGATCGTGCGCCGGCGAGGAGCCGCGAGAGCGCGGTCAGCGTCCAGAGCGACGCGAATGCGATCCGTTCGTTACGCGAGAGAACGTTCACTCTCCGCGTCGAACAGATGCACGCGCGCGGCGTCGACGGCGAGCGCGATGTCGTCGCCGGCGCGCGGCGCTTCGTGCGGATCGAAGATCGCCACCAGCTTTTCGGAGCCTGCGGTCGCGTAGACGATTGACTCGTGGCCGATCGGCTCGACGAGATCCACGCTCGCGTGAATGGCGTTCCCGTTCGTCGCGCGCGTGATGTGCTCGGGACGAATGCCCGCGATCACGCGGCGATTCGCAACGTTCGTCATCGGAATCGCGAACGATGACGTTCGCAGCATCCCGTCTTCGATCGTCGCCTGCAGCAGATTCATCGGCGGCGTGCCGATGAACTGCGCGACGAATGCATTCGCGGGACGCTCGTACACCTCGCGCGGCGTGCCGAGCTGCTGAATCTTTCCGTCGCGCAGCACGGTGATGCGATGTCCCATCGTCATCGCCTCGACCTGATCGTGCGTCACGTAGACGCTCGTCGTGCCGAGCTGCTTCTGCAGCTTCGTGATCTCCGCGCGCGTCTGCACGCGCAGTTTCGCGTCGAGATTCGACAGCGGCTCATCGAACAGAAACACCGCTGGCTGCCGCACGATCGCGCGTCCGACGGCAACGCGTTGACGCTGTCCGCCTGATAGATCGCGCGGCTTTCGCTCGAGCAGGTGAGTGATGCCGAGGATGTCGGCGGCGAAGGCGACGCGCTTGTTGGATTCATCGCGCGCGACGCCGCGCATCCGCAATCCGAACTCGAGATTCTCGCGCACGCTCATGTGCGGATAGAGCGCGTAGCTTTGAAAGACCATGGCGATGTCGCGGTCTTTCGGCGCGAGATCGTTGACGACGCGGCCGCCGATCGAGACCGTGCCGTCGCTCACGTCTTCGAGTCCCGCGATCATCCGCAGCGCCGTCGACTTGCCGCAGCCGGACGGACCGACGAGCACCATCAACTCGTGATCGTCGATGTGCAGGTTGAGATGCTCGATGACGGAGATGTCGCCGTACCGCTTCGCGACTTCGTGGAAGGTCACGTCGGACATGCGTGCAACAGATCATGACGAAGTGCAACCTCGCACGCAATGCGTCGTAGCGATGAGCATGACACTGCAAGTCACTCTCGCGCTCCTCTTGCAGTCTGCGATGGCGCACTCAGGCGCCGAGCTCGCGCATGCGCCGGCGGTGCGCGGCATCTTCGCGCACCTGTTGTTGCAGCCGCAGCGCGTCGAGCACGCCGCGTTCATCGTGCGCACCGCGTCGGGCGGATTCACGTTCGTCGAATGGCCGGCGAGCGATGACGAGAACTGCGTGCGCTGGAGCGGCGACTATCCGCGCGGCACCGTCGCAATTGCGCACACGCATCCGCGATGGCTGCCGATGCCGTCGAAGATCGACGTGCGCAGCGCCGCGGCCGCGCACGTTCCGATCTACGTCATCACGCAAACGCGCGTCACGAAAACAGACGGCGCCACTGTCACTGTTGTGATCGATGGAGAATCGATGCAAACGGTTCCGCGTTCAGGTACGTAAAATCGCTTGTATGCACCGTCTTTCAACCGTTCTCATCATTTCTCTCTTTTCCTTCGCAGCATTCGCGGCCATCGGACCGGGTCCTGAGCGGCCCGTGTCGAGCATCGTCTACGACGCGCCCGCGGGCGAGCAGCGTCCCGGCGCCGTCACCAGCGACGGCCATGACTTTCTCTCCGTCTGGACCGACATCACCGCGCCGCGCGCGGGCGTCTACGCGACGCGCATTCCCGCCAACGGCGCTGTCACCGTCACCTCGGCACGCCAGCTTCGCGCCGGCAGCGCGAAAGACGTCGGCGTTTGCTACGCCAATGGCGGCTACATCGCCGTGTGGAGCGACGTCCTCACGTTCTCCGTCTACTCCGCGCGTCTCAATTCCGACGGCAGCCCGATCGCGGGTCCGCGTCAGATCATCACCGGCGAAGCGATCGACGATCTCGTCACGAGTCCTGCCACCGCGTATCCGCGCGGACTGGCGTGCTCGAACAACGGCGCCGTCCTCGTCTTCAAGAAGAACACGCCGATGGTGGTGACGCTCGACTCGAACGGCGTACTCGCCAGCACTCCGAAGAAGCTTCCGATCGGCGATGACGACGTGGTTTCGGCGGCGAGCAACGGCACGTCGTACTTCATCGCCACGCGCTCCTTCGATCCGTCGAACGTCGGAATCATTCGCGTCAGCGCGACAGGCGACGTGACCGACGCGGCTCCCGCTCCTGTCTTCGCCGGCGTCACAGCGACGCAGATCGGCTTGAACTTCGCGGGCGGACGTCTCGGCATCGCCGCGGTTTCGTCGACGACGTTGCGCCGCGCATTCATCGATCCGGCGACGCTCACCGTGACGAAGCTTCCCGACGTCGCGTCGGGCGGACAAGACGTCAACGTCATCACGTTCGGCAACACGCTCGAGGCGTACGTGATGAACTACAACTCGTCGAAGATCGACGTGAGCCGCGTTCCGCTTCGCGACAACGAGACGACCGCGCCGACGCCGACGAACGCGCTGCACAGCGAGACCATCGGATCGTCGGTGAGCGTCGCGAGCAACGGCTCGAACGGCCTCGCGGTGTGGAAAGACTTCCGGCGCAGCACGACGGCCGTCGACGGCGACGTCTTCGGCGCATTTCTCGACACAGGCCTCGGACCGGGGACGCAGTTCCCCGTCGTCGTGACGGCGCGCTCGCAGGGACCGTCGGCGATCGCGAGCTCATCGACGGAATCCTTCGTCGTCTGGAACGAGCGCGTCGGCGACGCCGGCAAAGCCTCGCTTCTCGGCGTGCGATTCGATCCGAAAGGCGTGCTGCTCGATACGACGCCGAAAGTCATCGCGAGCGCGGTGGTGGCAACGACGCCTCCGACGATCGCGTTCGATGGAACGAACTACGTCGTCGCATGGGAAGAGTCGGGACAGACGCAGGCCGGCGCAGTCACCTCGGTCGCGGCGCAGGCGTACACGAAAGGCGGCGCAGCGATCGGCTCGCAGTTCCGCGTCGAGGGACCGCACTCACCGGCAATCGGCAGCAATGGATCGTCGGCGCTTCTCGTGTTCACGTTTCCCGATGGACGCGGACTGACGGCGGTGCTGATGAGCAACACGAACAATCAGATCGCGCTCAACACGTTCGGCTACGCAACGGTCGTCGGCGCCGCGGGCAGCGATTATCTCGTCGCGTACACCGAAGGCGCGGAGACGTGTCAGATCATCTGCTTCCCCGACAAGCGCGACATCAGCGGCGTGCGCGTGAGCGGCAACGGAACGCTTCTCGATGCCACGCCGATCGCGATCGCGAACGGGCCGAAGGATCAGACGTTCCCGCACATCGCGTCGAACGGAAGTGATTGGCTGCTCGTGTACAACTTCCAGACCGACGGACTGTGGTCGGTCGGTGCGAAGCGCTTGACGCACGCTGGTGTCCTCGTCGACGCGACCGCGTCGCAGGACGGAGTGGTGATCGCGGATGACGTGGGACTCTCGACGGCGATCGCGCGCGACGACGCGTCTTACGTTGTTGCGTACGACGCCGGCAACGGCGCCGACACGACGGTGTTGCGGCTCGCGCGAACGGACGACAAAGGCAACGTGACGGAGCGCTCCGGCGCTCTCGGATTCGGAACGCGTTCGGTGCCGACGATGCCTTGGTTGTCGCGGACGCCGGCGGGACCGGTCAACATCTCGTATTCGCGTTTCGCGACGGAGCCGGTGTTCGGCGGGACGTTGCGAACGTTCATGCGACTGATGCCGGATGCGACACCGCAGCCCGGAAAGCAGCGCGCCGCGCGACATTAGCTTGCTTGTCATCCCGAGCGTGAGCGAGGGACCTGGGCGGTCGGGTGAGGCAGTTGTGCCGCCCACACACCCAGATCCCTCGCTACGCTCGGGATGACATCACAACTAAGGGAGACCCTCATGCGACGCGTCATCGCAGTCGTCGCAGTACTCGTATCGGTCGCCGCGCACGCGGCGATCGTCGCGGGACCGGAGCGCGGCGTTTCGGCGCCGGGCTTCGGCCGCGCGTTCGGGTCGCACAAAGTGCTCGCGGTCGCGAGCGACGGGACGAACTTTCTCGTGGCCTGGCAGAACGACTCGCCGGGAAACATGACGTTCAACCTCTCGCTCGTCGGCCGCGATGGATCGCCGCTCGTCGTGCCGTCGACCTCGCTGGGGACCGTCTACGTCAATGGCGCGTCGATCGTGTGGACCGGTGACGCATTTCTCGTCGCGTGGAGTGAAAGCGGCCAAACTTCGATGAAGGTCGTGCGCGTCGGCGAAGACGGAACCGTGACGCTCGCGGCCGACGTCGCAAACGCGGTCGTCGACGAGATCGCGTGGAACGGCAGTCATGCCCTCGTCGCGTATCGCTCGTTTCCCGGAGAGCACGTTGCACTTCTCGACGAACATGGAGCCGTTCTTCGCGACGTTGCGCTGACTTCGACGTTTCCTCGAAACGTTGCCGTAACGTCCAGCGGCGATCGCTTCGTCGTGGCGTGGGTGGAGGATGATTCTCGGACGTCGCGCATCAACGCTGCGAGCATCGATGACAACGCGAACATCACCGCGACGCGCGTGATCGTGCCCGACTCTGTCGATTACCTCGAGAGCATGGACATGAGCGGCAGCGCGCTCGTGTGGGTCGATGTCACGCGAAGCATGCATCGAATAGTGGCCGATCCGATTACGCTCGCGGTGCAGACGCTGCCGGCGATCGCGGTCAGCTCACCGCTCGTGCGGCTGGCCTCGAGCGGCACGGATGTTTTCGCGTATTGGACGTTGTCGCGCGCGAACGGCCTCTTTCTCGAGACGCTGCGATTCGACGGCAGCGCGTTGCACGAGACGCAGATCAGCAACTCGTTCACGACCGATCTACGCGTGGCCGCGAGCAACGAGTCGCTGTTTGCGGCGTGGACGAACGGAAACCAGGAGTTGAACGGCGCGCTCCTCGACTCGCAGGCAACGTTCGTCAAGCGTACCGATTTTCCCGTGGCGATTTCGCGGCTCGCGCAGTCGGCGCCGGCGATCGCGTCGGCCGGCGATGTGTCGCTCGTGGCGTGGATTGATTTGAAAGACACGATGCGCGGTGATCTCGTCGCGGAACGTGTGGACAGCCGAGGAGTGGCGATGGATGCGCAGCCGTTCGTGATCGACACCGGCGTTCCATATTGGAGCCCGATCTCGGCGGGATACACGGGACAGGTATGGGTCGTCGCGCACGCGCGCGACGAAAACGCGAGACGTCACGACGTTCTGCAACGCGTTGGTCGTGACGGAGCGGTCATCGACGACGTGCCGCGCGAAGTGGGATTCGACATCAACTCATTTGCGTCGAATGGAACGGTCTCGCTCTTCGCCGGTAGTTCGCCGACCGGCGTTCGCGCCGTGCGATTGAACGGCGCCGGGGACGTGATCGACGAGATCGCGGTCTCATCGCACATCGGTTACTCCGTCGGCGTCGCCGCGGCGGCGGACGAGTTTCTTGTCGCGTGGAGTGAAGGATCGGACTTTTCGCTGTTTCCGGGCGCGAACTTGCGCGATGTGTTGGGCACCAGGCTCGACGCGAACGGCTCACCGATTGACGTGGCGCCGATCGCAATCGCAAACATGCAGAACGATGAAGCCGATCCGCATGTCGCATCGGACGGCCGCGACTTCGTCGTTCTGTACGTCGATCACCAGGGATCGCTCGTCGAAGGAACGCTGCGCGCGCGGCGCGTGCTGCATGAAGGCGTCGCCGCGGAGCTTTCGGCGATCGCATCGAACGTGATCACGTCGAGCATCGGCCGTGTTGATGGCCGGTACGTCGTCGCGTATCGCGCCGGCAACAGCGTGCTCGCGGTGACGCTCGGCGATCAAGGCTCCGTGCTCGACCTGCCCATCGTCGTCGACAATGCGCCGATCAACTTTCGCGATCCGGTCGCCGCGTCACCGACGTCTGCGCTCTTCGGCTACTCGCGCAACACCGACGTGATGCGCGCGTTCGTGCGTCCGCTCACGCTCGCGCCCGTTCCGCCGCGTGGCAGAGGAGTCCGGCACTGAGCGAAATTTTTGCCGCGCTCGAGCGTTACGCGTAGAATCGCCGACCCGGCAATCGGGCCGGACATCTTTAACAATCTGCCAGCTCCTTGACTCCGCATGGACGGAGTCCGCTAGGCCAGAAGGAGGACACATGAGGACTTACGAAGTCCTGTACATCCTTTCTCCGCAAGTCCCGGAGGAAGAAGCGACCGCGATCGCGACCGAGTTCAAGCGCGTCGCCGAGTCGACAGGCGCCGCGCTCAAGAACGAAGAGTCGTGGGGCCGCCGTCGTCTCGCATATCCTATCCAGAAGTTCAACGAAGGCATCTACCACCTCTTCGTCTACGAGAGCGGAAGCTCGCTCGCCGAGCTCGATCGCCGCATGAAGAACAACGATCGCGTGCTGCGGCACATGATCGTGCGCACGGACGAAGACCTCAAGCGCGCCGACAAGCTCGCGAAGCGCAATCCGAAGAAAGAGCGCGTCCGCCCGTCGCCCGCGTTCAGCGCCGCTGCACCGGCGGCTCCCGCCGCCGCCGTCGCGCCTGAAGCGGAATTCGCCGCCGGCGACGAGACGCCGCAGGCGTAAGAGGAGAGGAGAAGACACATGGCAACCGCACCATCACCAGGACCTCGCAATCGCGGCGACCGCGGCTCTCAGGGCGGTCCCGGCGGACAGCAGGGCGGCAAGAAGAAGTTCTTCTATCGCCGCAAGCGCGTCTGCAAGTTCTGCGTCGAGAAGATCGAGTACATCGACTTCAAGGACATCAAGACGCTGCAACAGTTCATCCCCGAGCGCGGCAAGATTCTTCCGCGCCGCATCTCCGGCACTTGCGCGCTGCACCAGCGCAAGCTGCAGAACGCCATCAAGCGCGCGCGCATCGCGGCGCTGCTTCCGTTCACTGCCGACTGATGACTGACACGCTGCAGCAGCAGGAGCCGGTGGCACTTCCGGAGCGCTCGTTCGGGCGCATCGTCCGGAGTGTGCTCGGCTACGCGCTGCTCGTGGCGCTCATGTCATTCACGCCGGTCTTCGTGTTCATCCCCGCCGCGCTCTTCGCGTGCGGGATTCGCAACGGCAAGTTCGGCGTGTCGGTGACGCTCGCGATCGCGACCGTCGCCGCGTGGTTCCTCACCGCGCAAACCGCGCACGCACCGGCGGTCGCACCGGCCGATGCGTTGATGGAGTACGCGTACGTCGCGGGCCTCGTGCTCGCCATCGGCGTTCCGGCGCTGATCGTTCTGCCGCTCGTCGAGCGCGCGGAATCGTTCGGCCGCGTTCTCGTGAACGCCGTGCTTCTCGGACTCAGCGGACTCGGCGCCACCGAAGCATTCATGCGCGCGGCGTATCACTTCTCGCCGTATCGCTATCACATCGACAAGATGCGCGAGACCGGACCGCAAGTCATCGCGGTCTATCAGAAGGCCGGCGTGCCGGCCGAAGTCATCTCCGTCGTAAAGCGATGGATCGACTTCGGAACCTCGCTCCTTCCCGCGATCGTCTTGATGTACATCATCATCGTCTTCGTCCTCAGCCTGGTGATGTTCGGCCGGCTGAAGGCATGGCGCGAGTGGGTGACGCATCGCGACGCCTCCGCATCGGATCGCGGCGCGTATCTGTTCCGCAATTTCTCGCTGCCCGAATGGCTGCTGTTCGCATTCGTCATCGGCGGCATCACGCCGCTCGTGTCGGGCGCGCTGCAGAAGGTGACCGCGAACATTCTGTTCGTCGTCGTCTTCCTCTACTTGCTGCAAGGGCTGGCCATCTTCCGCTCGTTGCTCGTCGCCGTTGGCGCGGGCTTCGGCGGCGTGATGTTCGGCTATTTCATCCTCGGTCTATTGACCATCACCGGGATCGCTCCGTTTCTCCTGAGCATCGCGGGGTTGTTCGATTCATTTTTCGATTTCAGACATTTCAGACGAAAGGATCACTCCGATGAAGGTCATCCTCACTGACGAGATCCGCGGCCTCGGTACGCGCGGAGACATCGTCACCGTCAAAGACGGTTACGCGCGGAACTTCCTGATCCCCAAGAGCCTCGCGCGCGAGGCAACGAAGGGCAATCTCAAGTCCATCGAACAGGAAAAGAAGAAGTGGGCGCTGCTCGCCAACCAGGAAAAGGAACAGGCGCAGAAGGCTGCGGACGCGGTCAAGGGCATGAAGGTCACGATTCAGAAGCGCGTCGGCGAAAGCGGACAGCTCTTCGGATCGGTGACGGCCAACGAGATCGCCGATGCGCTCGAAGCGAAGGGCGTGCAGGTGGAGAAGCGTCGCATCGAGCTCGAACATCCGATCAAGAGCCTCGGCACGCACGACGTCGATGTGCGGCTGCACCGCGACGTCATCGCGCATCTTCAGGTGGAAGTCGTTCCCCTCGGCACCGAGAAGCTCGAAGAGCCGGCGCCGGCCGCGTCGTAAACTGACGCTCGATGAGCGACGATTTCGTCGACGCCCCTCCCGCCGGCGCAGATGCCTGGCGGGAGCTGTGGCAGCGGGATCGTCGCTATCATCCGCGTCCTTCGAAGCACGAGTGGCTGCTCAAACGACTGCGCCGGCTCTTTCGCAGAGCGATGGAGCCGGACGCAGAGCGCCAGCAGAACTTCAACGTTGCGCTGCTCGATGTTCTCGGCGACATCCGCAACGACATCGCCGCGCTGCGCAACGATCTCAAGAGCGACATCGCCGCGGTGCAGAACGACGTTCGCGCCGCCGATGAAGCGCTCGCCGGCGACGTCGCCAAAATCCGCGAGCTGATTCCCGTCGCCGCGAAACGCAACGACGCACTCATCGCCGCACTCGATCAGAAAATCGAAACGCTCGCGGTGCGCATTCGCGACGTCGTCAATCCGATCGTCCCATCCACTGATTCCATCTATCGGCGACTCGAAGACGGACTTCGCGGAAGCGTGCACGAGGTGCGCGGATCGCTCGCACCGTACGCGGAGCTCGCGCACAAGAATGCGCCGCTGCTCGACGTTGGTTGCGGACGCGGCGAGCTGCTCGAGCTGTGTCGTGACATCGACGCGAGAGGCTGCGACACGAACGAGCGTTCCGTCGCCGATCTGAAACAGCGCGGCATCAAGGTCGAACTGGCCGGCGTTCCCGAATGCTTCGCGAACGTCGCCGATGCGTCGCTCGGCTCCATCGCCGCGCTGCACGTCGTCGAGCATCTTCCCGTCGAAGCGCTCTTCGCGTTGTTCGC
>Ga0105245_10000289_pt1 | contig 48028 bp, 44 predicted proteins | sample KBSM54metaG_FD_81523 | JGI IMG/M metagenome (GOLD analysis project Ga0105245, IMG submission 81523) | Miscanthus rhizosphere microbial communities from Kellogg Biological Station, Michigan, USA - KBS M5-4 metaG | ecosystem: Host-associated > Plants > Roots > Rhizosphere > Soil | place...
ACGAACGGCTGGTTGTCGATCGTCGTCGAGAAAATCTCGGTCGCGCGCGCCGGCAGTGCGGTGTTGCGCGGGATCAACCGCGTGAACACGCCGCCCATCGTCTCGACGCCGAGCGACAGCGGCGTGACGTCGAGCAGCAGCACTTCCTGGATGTCGCCGGTGAGCACGCCGCCCTGGATCGCGGCGCCGACCGCGACGACCTCGTCGGGGTTGACCCGCCGCGAAGCTTCCTTGCCGAACATCTGCTTCACGACCTCGTGGACGCGCGGCATCCGGGTCTGGCCGCCGACGAGGATCACGACGTCGATGTCGCTCGGATTCATCTCGGCATCCGCGAGCGCGCGGCGGCACGGTTCGAGCGTCGCCTGGACGAGCGGCTCGACGAGCGCCTCGAGCTGGTGGCGCTCCATCGTCATCATCAAGTGGCGCGGCTGACCATCGCTGCCCGCTGCGAGGAACGGCAGGTTGACCTCGGTCTCGGTCGCGCTCGACAGCTCGATCTTCGCGCGTTCCGCGGCGTCTTTCAGGCGCTGCAGCGCGAGCCGATCGCCGCGGAGGTCCATGCCGTCGTTCTGGGTCGCGAACGCGGCGAGCATCGCCTCCACGATCGCGTTGTCGAAGTCCTCGCCGCCGAGGAACGTATCGCCCGCGGTCGAGCGGACGCGAAACACGCCGTTGTCGAGCTCGAGGATCGAGATATCGAACGTGCCGCCGCCGAGGTCGTAGACCGCGACGCGCGCTGCACTCTGGGTCTCGACGCCGTACGCGAGCGCGGCCGCGGTCGGCTCGTTGACGATGCGGAGGACGTTGAGCCCGGCGATCTTGCCGGCATCCTTCGTCGCCTGGCGCTGGGCGTCGTCGAAGTACGCCGGCACCGTGATCACCGCTTCGGTGACCTCTTCGCCGAGCCAGTCCTCGGCGGTCTGCCGCATCTTCTGCAGCACGATCGCGCTGATCTCCGGCGGCGAGTAATCGCGGCCGCGCACGCGCACGTAGGCGTCGCCGTTCGGCGCCGCGACGACCTCGTACGGGCAGGTCAAGAGGTGGCGCTGGACCTCGGCATCCTCGAACTTGCGGCCCATCAGTCGCTTCACCGCGTAGATCGTGTTCTCCGCGTTCGTCATCGCCTGGCGGCGGGCTGCCTGGCCGACGAGCCGCTCGCCCGAGGCGGCGAAGCCGACGACCGACGGGGTCGTCCGCGTGCCCTCGGAGTTCGCGATCACGACGGCCTCGCCGTCCATCACCGATACGCACGAGTTCGTCGTGCCTAGATCGATTCCGACGACGCGGGGCATTATTCAGCCGCGGCCTTCGGCTTCGCGACGACGACGAGCGCCGGGCGCAACAACCGATCGCCGGACTTGTAGCCCCGCTGCAGCACGGTCACGACCGAGCCGGGCGGCTGATCGCTCTCCTGCTGCGAGATCGCCTCGTGCAGGTTCGGATCGAACGGCTGGCCCTGGGCCTCGACCGGCGTGATGTCGAGGCGCTCGAACGCGGTCATCAGCTGGCGCAGCACGAGCTGGACGCCCTCGATGATCGGGCTGCTCTCGCCGGCACCGGCACCCGCGTGCTCGATCGCGCGCTCGAGGTTATCGACGACAGGCAGCACTTCCTTGAGCGCCTTGTTCTTCGCCTCGAGCTTCGCGTCGTCGACCTCGCGCTTCTGGCGCTTGCGCGTGTTCTCGAGATCCGCGGCGGCTCTCAGATAGCGGTCCCAGTTGTCCTTCTTCTCTTTTTCGGCGACCGCGAGCTTGGCCTCGAGCGCGGCGACGGGGTCAGCGGCAGGGGCAGGATCGGGCGGCTCGACCTCGACCGGAATGACCCCACTGGTGTCGGCGCCTGGTTCCTGCGCGTCCGACGCCTCCGACTTTGGTGACTCGCTCATACGTGCTGCACCATAACCAGTAAACGCCGCGCTTTCTAGGGCTTGGCAGACAGGTCGGCGAGCAACTGCGAGACCGTATCTGCGGTGAAATCGACGACCGACATCACCTTGCCGTAGTTCATTCGCATCGGGCCGATCACCGCGAGCGCGCCGATCGGCTGCTCCTCGGGGCCGTACGACGCGGCGACGATCGAGCTACCCGACAGCGCCTGCATCGCGGTCTCGGTGCCGAGAAAGACCTGAAGCCCGTCCGCCGTGCGCGTCCGATCGAGCAGGCGAATCAGCGTCTCTTTGTCCTCGAGCGTCCTAAGTAGATCTCGGATCTGTTCGGGTTGAACATCGTCGAGCAGGTTCGCCTGCCCCGCGATCACGACCTCGGCGGAGCGCTCCGGCGCCTTCACGAACACCGCGTGGCCGAGGCGGAGCGCGGACGTCACCGCCTCGTCGTAGCGATGCTTGTCCTCGCCGAGCTCGCGGATCACGCGATCGCGGACCTCGTCGAGCGTCATCCCCGCGAGCAGCTGGTTGAGGTAGTTATGGATCCGCTCGAGCCGGCTCGACTCGACGTTGTCGATCACGAGCCGGTTCTCGATCCGACCATCGGTCGTGACCAGCACCGCGATCAGCTTGCCGTCGCGGAGCGGTAGGAACTCGATGCGCTCGAGCCGCGCCTCGTCGGGATCCGGCGCGAGGATCACCGCCGCGTGATGCGTGAGATCCGACAGCAGGCGCGACGCGCGCTGCATGACCTCGTCGGGCGAAGGCGCGGTGACCCGCTCGCGGATCTCGTCGCGCTCGCGGGGTGTGAGGCCGCGAACCTTGAGCAACGAGTCGATGAAGAACCGCAGGCCCGACGCGGTCGGCACCCGGCCCGCCGAGGTGTGGCGCTGCTCGAGCAGGCCGAGCTCCTCGAGATCCGCCATGACGTTGCGAACGGTCGCGGGCGACAGGCCGAGATCATGGCGGCGCGTGACCGTGCGCGAGCCGACCGCATCGCCGACCGATAGGTATTCGGTGACGACAGCGTGCAGGATCTTCTGCGCGCGTCTCGACAGGTCCCCGGCCATGTTCCGTCGAGCTTACAACGCCTCGGCGATCCGCGCTGCGATCCGATCGGCCATCAAAAACCCGCGCAGGGTTGGGCAGATCCTGGTGTCGCGGCGCTCCGCGAGACCTTCCGACAGCAGCCAGGCGGTGACCGTCGCCGGCAGGACGTCGTCGGCGACGCCGTCGCAGGTCCTCATGCCAAGCCACGCGCGATCGCCGGCGAGGTCGGCCGCCGTCGAGGTCAGCGCGTCGGCCGGCACGCCCGGCGCGGCCAGGTAGGCGGCGGCGCGGCGAGGATTGGTCGCCCGCACGGCGCCGCCATCGCGGCGCAGCTCGAGCGAGGCAGCTCCCACACCGAGCCCGAGGAACGGCGCGCACTGCCAGTACAACGAGTTGTGGACCGCGCGCCTGCCGGGTCGCGCGTACGAGCTGATCTCGTAGTGCTCGAACCCGCGCGCGGTCAGCGCGTCGTGGGCGGCGATGTAGAGCTCGGCGAGCGTGTCGTCGTCGCGCGGGACGAGCCGGCCGGTCTTCACGCGCTGGCCGAACGCGGTGCGCTCCTCGATCGTGAGCTCGTAGACCGAGAGGTGATCGACAGCCGTGCTCGTGATCGCGTCGACCCAGCTCGTGTCGTACGCGCGCTGGGTCGGCGTGCCGAGGATGAAGTCGCACGACGTCTGAAACCCTCCCGCCGCGAGCACGCGCGCGAGCGCCGCAGGGCCGTCGCCGAAGCGATGATCGCGGCCGAGCACGACGAGCTCGTCGGACGCGAGCGACTGGACGCCGATCGACAGGCGATTCACACCTGCGGCGCGCCACGCGGCGAGATGCTCGGCATCGCAATCGGTCGGGTTCGCCTCGAGCGTGATCTCGCGCGGCGTCCCGGCGAACCGCGCGCGCACCGCCGCGATCACCTCGGCGAGACACGCCGGGTCCCACAGCGACGGCGTGCCGCCGCCGAAGTAGATCGAAACCAATTCGTGGTCCTCGAATCCATGCGCACGGGCGGCGAGCTCGCTCAGGATCGCGCGCAGATACGCCGCGTGCTCCGGCGGCCCGACCTCGACCGCGAAATCGCAGTACGGGCACACCTTGCGGCACCACGGGAAGTGGACGTAGACACCTAGCTGGATGCCCGCAATCTACCTCGACAACGCCGCGTCGACTCGTGTCTCCGACGAAGTGCTCGCGCTCGTCACCGAGGTGATGCGCACGGCGTGGGGCAACCCGAGCTCGCAGCACCCGCAGGGCGCGGCCGCCCGCGCGCACCTCGAGACCGCACGCACCCGCCTGCTCGCCGCGCTCGGCGATAGCTCCGGCGCTGGCGACATCGTGTGGACGAGTGGCTGCTCCGAAGCGAACGCCCTCGCGGTGCTCGGTGCCGCGCGCACGCATGACGGGGCGATCGCGATCTCGACGCTCGAGCATCCCGCGATCACGACGCTCGCCGACGCGCTCGCCGCGGAGGGTCGCGAGGTCCGGCGCGTGGCGCCAGGACGTGACGGCGTGCTCGATCCCGACGAGATGGCGCGCGCCGCGAACGGCGCAGGCGTCGTCGCGTTCCTCGCGGTCCAGAACGAGCTCGGCACGGTCCAACCGATCGCCGCGATCATCTCGGCGATCCGCGCGGTCGCGCCGCATGCACACATCCACGTCGACGCCGCACAGGCGCTCGGCAAGATTCCGCTCGACGTCACGAGCGGTGCCGACTCGATCTCGATCGCGGGACACAAGCTGCACGCGCCGAAGGGCGTCGGCGCGCTGTGGCTGAAGAAGACCGCGAAGATCGCGCCGCTGTGGGTCGGTGGCGGTCAGCAGCACGGCCTGCGCGGCGGCACCCAGGATGCGCCATCGGGCGCGGCGCTCGGCCTCGCCGCCGAACGAGCCGTCGCCGCGCTGCCGAAGCAACGCACGCGCTGGCTCGAGCTCGCCTCCGCATTGCTGACGACGCTCGAGCAACGCGGCGTCACGGTGCGCCAGCTCGTCCCCGATCACCGGCGCGCACCGCACATCCTCGCGCTCGCGATTCCGGCGACACCCGCGTCGGCGCTCCGCAACGTGCTGTCGTCGCGCGGCGTCTACGCCTCGACGGGCTCGGCGTGCGCGGATGCCGGGTCGAAGGCATCACCGGCGCTCACCGCGATCGGCCTGCCCGAAGCCGACGGCATGGTGCGGTTCTCGTTCGCCCACGACACGACGACCGAGGACGTGATCGCGGCGGCGAACATCCTCGCGGACGCGATCGCAAGTCTCGGTCAACGTTGACCTTGACCTGAACCTGAACGTCAACGCCACCCTTGTCGTTGACCTCGACCGCTCGGGTGATGTGGCGACGAGCGAACGTCGTTGCGTTCCGAGCCAGATCTGGCCCCGGATCAGATCCGTGCCGACACATGACGACACCGGACGAGGTTCACGGTGGCGTTCAGGTTCAGGTTCAGGTCGACGTCAAGGTCAACGCGATCAGCTCGCGAACGCGAGGACGATCCGGAACAAGCCGCCGGGCGACTCGCGGAACTTCCAGCGCTTGATCTGACCGACCAAGCACTGACCGAGCGTGTCGGCCTGGTGCTCGCTGAGCGTCACGTCCGAGACGGTGCCGGTCTTGTCGATCGTCAGCGTCACCGAGAGCCGCTTGAGATCCGCGATCTCGATGCCCTCGGCGCCGCGTTGCGCGCGCATATAGCAGCGCTGCGTGCCGGCCGATTGCTTGCGCGCCATGTCCTCGATCTCGTCGGACTTGATCTTGTCGCCCTTGCCCTCGCCGGTATCCTCGGGCCCGCTGCTGCCCTGCCCCGGGTGCGGAATCGGCTGCGGGCGATGGATCGGCGTGTGCGTCGCGATCGTGCCAGCCGAGCCTTCGTTCGGCAGCTGGCGCAACACGAGCTCCTCGGGCCGCGACGTATCGATCGTGCGCGACGGGCCGAGCCCACCGCCGGTCTCGTCGTTGCGGCTGTTGACCATGATCACGAGCAGGACCGCGACGCCGATCAGCAGCACCGCGGCGACGCCGATCAGCATGATCAGACCGCGGCGATGCGCCTGCGCGACAACCGCCGGCGCCGGAACGGCCGGTTCGAGCGGCGCGTCCATCGGCGTGAAGGGCCCGGTCATGCCGGGCGAGACGCCGAGCTCGGCGGGATTGAACTTCGGCGAGCTGCCGGTCGTTCGCAGACCGGCGTTGCCACGGATCGTCGCGACGCTGCCGGTCGACCGCGCGGTCGCGGGCAGCGCGCTGTTCGAGCGCGTGCTCCGGCTGCCGCCCATCTTCGCGAGGTCCGCGAGCTTGACGACGCGCGAGACCTCACCGATGTCCAGCGAGTCGTCTTCTTCCGGCGCACCGTCGGAGTCCGGATCGGTGAGCGGCACGACCTTGCGCGCGCCGTTGCCCTTGTCGAGCTTCGTCGCGTCGTCGAACGCGTTACCGGCGAATGCAGGCGCGTCGACGGTCGTGCCTGCCTCGGCGGCGGGCTCGCTGGCATCGAACACCGGCGCGCGCGCTGCTCCCGCCGACTTCACATCGGATCGGGTCGGCCCACTGGCCGGCTTGTTAACTGCCGCAGGCGCTGGCGCCGGTGTAGGCGCCGGCGTGACAGCCGGAATCGCCGGTACCGGCGCAGAACCGCGGCCGTTCGCCTTCGCGAGGATGCCGTTCGGAGGCGTCACCGGCGACACCGGGCTCTTGAACCCGGCAGACTTCTCGAGCGTCGCCATCGTCGCTGCGAACAGCGGCTTCGGCTCTTCTTCGACCGGACGGACCGACATCTGCGAGCCGGTCCGGTTCGTCGCGACCCGCGGCAATGGCGGCGGCGCGGGTTGCGCGGGCGGCGCCATCGGCTTCTTGCGGAGGCCGCGAAAGTGGCTGACCTTGTCGACCGGCAGCCAGTCGTCGAAGCCTTCGCTCCAGCAGTGGACGTCCGCGTCGAACGGCTTCGCCGCGATCCAGCGCTGCGCATCCGCGAGCGAGAACGGGCCCGACTGATCACCGTCGATCGAGACGTACCACTCCTCTTCGAGCGCGGGCGGTGGCTTCGCGACCTGCTGCTGGAACGCCGACGCGAGTGCGCTCCCCGCAGGTGCGCTCGCAGAAGGAATCGGGGCGCCCGTCGTCGGCCGACCGCGGCTCGATTCGCCGAGCTCGTCCGCGCTCATGCCCTCGCGAACGGTGATCACGTTCGCGCAGTTCTTACAGCGGATCTTGAGGATCTTGCCGCGTACGCGGTCGTCCCCGATCGAGTACCGGGTCTTGCATCGATCGCAGAGAAATTTCACCGCTGCCCGGCCTTCATTGTGCCCAAAAACCCGTGGAGCCGCAAAGGGGTAGGACTCATTGCGCAGCGTGATTCTCGTCGGAGCCTGTGGGCGCAACTACGCCAGCGTCCTGCGTGTCGCGTTCCGGCTCGGGGGTCGCAGACTTAGCACGTCGTCGCTGGACTTGGACGGGCGACAGCACCAGTAGATCGCGGAGTTTTTCGCTCGTGCGATGCGTAAGGAGACCTCCGACCTCGAACGTATCTCCACGGTTCGTGACCTCTAACAGAAGGTCGAGATCGCGCAGCGTCGAGCCGATCCAGCGCGCGTTCGTCGCGGTCAACTGATAGATCTGCTCGCTCGCGATCCGGTTCAGCTTGCCAGCCTCGACCCGATAACCGACCAGGTACCAAGTCAGCGCCTGACCATCATCGAGCCGGCTGATCGCGACGATCTCGTCCTTGCCATCGGGAGCGCGGACCGGTGCGACGTAGACCAGGGTCGCGAGTGGGAGTTTCTCGATCCGGGCCGAGACGATCGGCTTGTCGCTGCCCTTGGCGGCGGAGCTCTTGTCCTCGACCGTCCGCGCGATCAGCTCGTCGCCCTCGATCGTCACGAGCGCGGGAGTGCCGGTCAGGCATGCGCCGAACTTGTAGGTCGTCGCGTTCAGCTTGTAGTCGTCGCCGACCGGCCGCGTGAACCCTCGGGCTTCGCCGGCGGATCGCTCGCTGTCACGACGAGCCCGATCACGCGATCGCCGTCGAGCACCGCGCGGAGCTCGCGCAGGTTGCTCGGCACCACGATCCGCGGATCGCGCGCACGTGCCGGCATCACGTCGGGCGCCCCGAGCGCGCGGATCAGGTCCTCGCGCGACGAGCCGACGTGGATGCCGGTGGGAGGCTCCCCTGCGGGGTCGGTGCGCGCGATCTTGTCGGCGACCACCGCGACGAACGACGCGCGGCCGAGCGGCTCGCCGCCGATCTGGATCGCGTCGTCCTCGGCGTGGAGCACGCTCGTGTGGATCACGCTCGGGATGTCGATCTGTGCGGTGCGCCCACCCGACGGGACCTGGATCCCGAGCTGTTCGAGCGTGAGGCCAAGCCGATACGGCCCGACGCCATCTCTCCGGATCGCGTGCGGCGGCAGCGCGCGGACGTTCTGCGGCGGCGGATCGAGGACGCGCGGCGTGCGATCGGGAGCGACCTCGGTCGCGTTCGCATGCGCGTGATCGCGATCCGAACAACCGCACAGCGCCAGAACGAGCGTGAACCCGACGAGCTTCACTTCAAGACGATATACGCCAACAACGCCAGCACGACCACGCCGAGGATCGCCACGACCACCCAGGGCGTCTTCGAAGGCCCTTGCGTGCGCGCGAGATACGCGGACCCGATCGACGGGCGATCGACGACGGGCTCGGGGGCCGCGGCCTTTTCGATCCGCGCGGAACCCAGCAACCTCGCGGCCGCCTCCGCGCTGAGGCGTGGATCCGCGACCGCGGGAATCGGCTTCGGCGGGGTCCGGATGTCGACATCGACCGAGCCGTCGTCGTCCTGGGGGAGCTCCGGCACTGCCTCTTCGTTCGGGTCGTCGCCGTAGACCTCGGCGGTCCGCATCCGCGGCACCGGCGCCGTCGCCGGCCCGTCCTCGCCTTCGAGCTCGGGTGGAGCGACCGCCGCGAGCGTGCCGCTACCGCGCACGGCCGCCATCCCCGCGGGACGCACCGGCACCGGCGTGCGCAGCGCGCGGAGCTCCGCGAGATCGATCTGGAGCGCCTTCGCGACCTCCGACTCGGGCTGGTCGACGTCTTCCCACATCGGCGCTTGCTCCGGTCCCGGTGCGCCTTCGCTCGGTGCGAAGCCATCGAACACCTGGCTGTCGAAGTCGAGCTCCTCGATCGCGCCGCGCGCTTCGGCTTCCGAGATCAACTCGGGCCGGCGCACGCCACCCGCGGCGTGCGCGAGCATGTCGAGGTAACGCGCGATCCGGACCGGCCCCGAGTGGAGCCGCTCGTCGCGCAAGAACGCTTCGAGATCGTCGGCGAGGTCGTACGCGCTCTGGTAGCGATCGTCGGGGTGCTTCTCGAGCGTGCGCATCACGATCGACTCGAGCGCCGGCGGAAAGCCGCGGCGCGCGAACGTCGGAGGCTCGACCTCGCCGTCGATCAGCGCGTGAACGACGTCGGCCGCGGCGCCGCGGTAGAGCCGCTTCCCGACCGTGATCTCGTAGAGCACGATGCCGAGCGAGAAGATGTCGCTGCGGTGGTCGACGTCCTTGCGCGCCGCTTGCTCCGGCGACATGTAGCTGAGCTTGCCGGGCAGCACCTCGGTGCGGGTGTTCTGGCCGCGCGCGCGCGCGATGCCGAAGTCGATGATCTTCATGAAGCCGTCCTGCGTGACGAGCAGGTTCGACGGCGAGATATCGAGGTGGACGATGTCGAGCGGCTTGTTCGCCTGCGCCGAGCCTTCGGCGCCGCGCTTCGCGTGGAAGTAGCCCATGCCGGCGGCGGCCTGGCGCATGACCTCGACCGCGTGCTCGAGCGGGAGGAACCGGCCGTGCGCGATGCCGCGGCGGCACAGCTCGTTGAGCTCCTCGCCGACGATGTACTCCATCGCGATGTACGGGATACCGTCGTGCTCGTCGACGTCGTAGACGTGGACGATGTTCGGATGGTTGAGCTGGGCGCCGATCTTCGCCTCGTCGAGGAACATCTCGACGATCCGCGGATCGTCGGCGAGCTCCGCGCGCAGCTTCTTGATCACGACTTCTTTTTCGAAGCCGGCCATCGCCGCCTGGCGCGCGAGATAGATCTCGGCCATCCCGCCGACCGCGAGCCGGCGGAGCAGCGTGTAGCGCCCGCCGAACTCCATCGGCTCGAGATCCGCGGTGCGATGGCGCGTCACGTGAGACCTCGATGTGCGGCGAGCGTCCCCTCGATCGCAGCGCGCGCGAGCGAAGGCTCCGGCGGAATCGCGACCGGCACGATCACCGGCAGCGAGGGTGCGACGAGCGTATTCAGCGTCGCGGTCATGCCACCGCCGAGACCATCGAGATCGTAGCCGCCTTCGAGCACCGCGACGAGCCGGCCAGCGCAGACCCGCTCGGCGACGGAGCGCAACCGCGCCGCGAGCTGGGCGAAGCCCGCGTGCGTCACGCGCATACCGGCGAGCGGATCGTGCTCGTACGCGTCGAAGCCGGCGGAGATCAAGATCAGATCCGGCTTCCACGCCTCGAGCTTCGGCACGAACACGTGATCGAACACCGCGCAGTAGTCGCTATCGCGGCTGCCGGCGGGCAAGCCGACGTTCATCGTCGCGCCGAGCGCAGCGGGGCCACCGATCTCGCTCGCCGCGCCGGTGCCCGGGTAGTACGGGAACTGGTGGACCGAGATGTAGAGGACATTCGGATCGTTCCAAAAGATGTCCTGCGTCCCGTTCCCGTGATGGACGTCCCAGTCGACGATCGCGACGCGCGCGGCACCCGCTGCACGCGCTGCAGCCGCCGCGGCGGCGACGTTGTTCAACAGGCAGAAGCCCATCGCGGTGTCGCGCGTCGCGTGATGGCCCGGCGGCCTCACGACCGCGATGCCCTGCGCGAGCTGGCCGGAGAGCACCCGGGTCGCGAGCTCGCACGCCGAGCCTGCCGCCGCCCGCGCCGCATTCCAGGTCTCGGGCGAGTAGTACGTGTCGGGATCGAGCCAGCCGCTCTTGCCGGGGACGAGCCGCTCGAGCTCGGTCAAGTACGCGCCGCTGTGGACGCGCGCGAGCTCTTCGTCGGTCGCGGTCCGGATCGCGACCTGGGTGCCGCGCTGTGCGACGTGCGCCGCGAGCAGCGCGTCGCGCACGGCCTCGACGCGCGCCGGACGCTCCGGGTGCCCCGAAGGAGCTCGGTGGTGCGTGAAGATCTCGTCGAGGACGTAGCCGAGCACGGTCAGTCTCGTTCGGATCCAACGGGGCGCGCGAGCAAGCGCTCGACCGCCTCGCGCATCGGAATCCCCTCGTGCAAGGCCGCGTGCATGACTTCCATGATCGGCGCTTCGACGCCGAGCTTCGTCGCGAGCTCGTGCGCGACCTTCGCGGTCTTCACGCCCTCGGCGACCTGCTTCATCTCGGCGAGGATCTCGGCCATCTTCTTGCCGCGGCCGAGCGCGAGCCCGACGCGGCGATTGCGCGACGCATCGCCCGAGCAGGTCAACACGAGGTCGCCCATACCCGACAGTCCCGCGAACGTCTGCGGGTGCGCGCCGAGCGCGACGCCGATCCGCGTGATCTCGGCGAGCCCGCGGGTCATCAGCGCGACCCGCGTGTTCGAGCCGAAGCCGAGCCCGTCGCACACGCCCGCACCGATCGCGACGACGTTCTTGAGCGCGCCGCCGATCAATACGCCGATCACGTCGTCGGTCCGATAGATCCGGAAGTGCAGCGAGGTCAGCGCCTCCTGCGCGAGCTTGAGCGTGCCCTCGTCGCGGCCGGCGAGCACGATCGCCGCCGGCGTCCCCGCCGCGATCTCGTTCGCGAACGTCGGGCCCGACAGGAACGTCGCGCGCTTCGCGATCCGCTCGGGAAAGATCTCGGCGTAGACGCGATCGATCGTCGCGAGCGAGCCCTCGTCGAGGCCCTTGCTCGCGTTGATCACGATCGCGTCGGGATCCATCACCTTGACCGCCGTGCCCAGCACCGAGCGAATGCCGTGCGAAGGCGTCACGCCGACGACGAACTGCTTGCCGCGGACCGCGCTGTCGAGATCCGAGGTCACGGTGACGCGCTCGGGCAGCGTGTGGCCAGGCAGGTACTGCTCGGTCGCGCGCGTGCGCTGCATGGCGTCCGCGGTCTCGGGGTTGCGGCACCACAAGCTCACGCTGTGGCCGGCGCGGCCGAAAAGCATCGCGAGGCACGAGCCGTAGCTACCGGCGCCGACGACCGCGATGTCGCTCATCGAGGCCGGACCCTATCACGGCCCGAGCCCGAGCCCGAGCCCGAGCCCGAGCCCGATTTCTGCGCCCGCCGGCCGCGGCGTCCCCGGCGCGAGGGTCATCGGAACAGCACGGGACCGGCGACGAGCCACGAGCGCGAGTCGGGATCGCCGCCGCCCTCGAGCTCGTCGACGACCCCGCGAGATCCGTGCGAGACCCGGCACCGCCGGTCCGGTCTTGCGGGCCCGGCTCGGGCTCGGATCAGCCGACGGAAGGGGTCGCCCCGAGGGCTTCCGTGTACAGCACCACCCGGTTCCGGCCGGCCCGCTTCGCGGCGTACAGCGCGGTATCGGCGGCGCGCACCAGCGCCTCGGCATCGCTGCCGTCCTCGGGATAGGTCGCGACGCCAAACGACACGGTGATCGGCGGCGACTTCGACGAGCGGTCCGCGAAGTCGTGCGCGACGATCCGCTCGCGGACGCGGTCGGCGACCTTCGCGGCGGTGAACTTCGCGGTGTCGACCAGGATCACCGCGAACTCCTCGCCGCCGTAGCGCGCGACCACATCGTTCGCCCGGCGGGTATCGGCGAGCACGCGCGCGAGCTGGCGCAGCACCTCGTCGCCTGCCGGGTGGCCGTGGGTATCGTTGAACTGCTTGAAGTGATCGACGTCGAGCATGAGCAGCGACAGCGGCAGGCCACTGCGCTGGCTGCGCTCGACCTCGAGCGAGAGCCGCTCGTGGAAGTGGCGGTGGTTGTAGAGGCCGGTGAGACCGTCGGTGACCGCGAGCTGGGCGAGCCGGGTGTTCGCTTCGGCGAGCTCGTGGGTGCGCTCGTGGATCTTCGCTTCGAGCTCGCGGTTCATCTCGAGTAGCGCCTGGTTCTTCGACGACAACGAAGCGATCAGCTGCTCGTTCTCGTGCTTGAGCCGGTACTGGCGGAGCAAGTTCTCGACGCCGAGTAGGAGCGCGGTCTCGTCCCACGGCTTGCTGATGTACTGGTTGAGGTGCGCGCGGTTGATCGCGTCGACGACCGCATCGAGACCGGCCTGGCCGGTCAAAAGAATCTTCATCGTCGCGGGCAGGCGGTGATCGACGATCTCGAGTAGCTCGACGCCCTTCATGCCGGGCATGATCTGGTCGGCGATCACGAGCGCGATCGGTTCGCCTTCGCGTGCGAGCTCGTCGAACAGCGCGACCGCTTCGTCGCCGGAGCGCGCCGCGAGGATCTGGCACTCGTGCCCGAACCGCGTGCCGAGCTGCGCGCGCAGGACGCGGAGCACGCCTTCCTCGTCATCGACGCAGACGATGATCTCCTTGCGGGTCATCCGTAGCTCCTCGCGACGATCGGGAGCCGGACCTCGAAGCAGGTACGTCCGGGCTGCGATTCGCAGCGCAGCTCGCCGCCGTGCTTCGCGACGATCTGGCGCGCGATACCCAGGCCGAGCCCCGTGCCTTCGCCCTTCGGCTTCGTCGTGAAGAACGGTTCGAAGATCCGCGGCAGCACGTCGGCGGGGACGCCGGGTCCATCGTCGATCACGCGGACCACCACCCAAGGTTCTTCGACTGCCGTCTCGATCACGATCGTTCCCCTACCTACCAGTGCTTGTTGCGCGTTCGAGATCAGGTTCGTCCACACCTGGTTCAGCTCGTCCACGAAGATCGGGACACGAGGCAGGATGCCGTAACGCCTCTCGACCAAGATATCACGCAGCGCATGGTGGAGCAGCGTGAGGGTCGTCTCCAGACCATCGTGTAGATCGGCATCGCTGCGAATCGCCTGCTGGTCGAGGTGGGAGTAGCTCTTCAATGCACCTACGATCCGTTGGATCTGGACGACCGCGTGGCGCACCGTCGAGGCGGTTCGCTGCAGATAGACGTGATCGGTGAGGGCGGTGACGACGCGTGGGGCGACGTGCTTGTCCTCGCCGAGCGCGACCACGAATTTTTCTGCGTCGGCTTCGGTCGCGGCGAGATCCGCGAGGCCGCTCGCGATGTCCTGCGGGCGTGGAACTCCCGCCTCGCCGAGCAAGGTCGCGAGCTCTTTCGCCGCGCGCCGCGAAGCGAGACCGGTCGCGAGCGGGCGTTCGGCGAGCTCCGGAGCGACGCTCTCGAGATACGTCGTGATCGCCGGATGGCCTGCGAGCTCGACGCCGTGGCGGGTGACGCTCGTCAGCTGCGCCGCGAGCGAATCGATCGAGCCGCGGATCGCGGCAGTCGGCGAGTTGATCTCGTGCGCGACGCCGGCGACGAGGAGGCCGAGGCCGGCCATCCGCTCCGACAGCACGAGCTGCGCCTGGGCCTCGCGCAGATCGGCGAGCGCGCGGCCGAGCTCGCTGTTGATCGCGGTGAGCTCCGCGGTCCGGAGCCGGACCTTGCGCTCGAGCTCTTCGCTGGCGCCACGGACCTCGTGATAGAGCTGCGCGTTCTCGACGGCGGCGCCCGCCTGATCCGCGAACGTCGTGAGCAAGTTGAGGTCGGCATCGGAGAACTCGCGCGCTGCCTCGCCGCGCGCCACCGCGAGCACGCCGACGACCCGGTTCTTGCGATCGAGCGGCAGCGCGACGAGCGGACCGGCCGCATGCGCCGCGACCGCGGCCTCGCCGAACTGCGGGTCCTCCGCGGCTTTCACCATCCGGATCGGCCGGCGATCTTCGCGGACGCGATCCGCGATCGGCCGGAGGTGCTCGGCGACGACGAGCGCTTCGTCGGTCGCGAGCGAGCTCGAGACATCGGGCCGGCGTGCGCGCGCCGCGGATTCGCGCAGCTCGCCATCCTCTGCCAGCCACAGCGCCGCGAGCTGGACGTCGAACGTGCGCGCCACGGCGTCGACGATCTTGCGCGACACCTGATCGAGATCGATGACCGACGACACCGCGCGACCGGCGTCGTGGAGCGCGACGATCTCGCGCATGCGCGCCGCCAACCGCGCCTGGTTGTCCTTCAGCGTCACGGTCATCTGGTTGAACGCGGCTGCGAGGTCGGCGAGCTCGTCGGCTCCGCTAACGTCGATCCGGTGTTCGAGGTCGCCGCGCGACACGGCCGTCGCACCGCGATGGAGCTCGGCGATCGGCGAGCCGAGCCGGCGCGACCAGAACAAGGCGAGCAGCAGCGCGAACGCGATCGCCGCAGCGCCACCGATCGCGAGCGAGCGGAATGCGAGTAGTCGAGTCGTCGCGAGTGGCGCGCGATCGACCGCGACCGCGAGGATGCCGATCGCGGACTTCTTGTGATCGAGCAGGCCGGTCGCGCCGATCGTGTAGGCGCCGCTCGGTGCATCGATCGTCCGCACGACCCGCAGCCCGCGCAGCGCGGTCTCGCGATCGGTTTGCTCGAGCAGCACCGGCTCGCCGCGCCGCCCGAGCGGCGACCGGAACGTCACCGAGAGCATGCCGTCGACACCGCCGATCAACACGTCGGCCGAGAGCGCGCCCTTGATGCTATCCGCGAAGTCACCGTCGAGCGGCATCGCGAGCACGACCGCGCCGCGCAGGCCGAGGCCGCCGTCGACGATCGGCGACAGCGCACGGACGACGACCTGGGTGCCGACCTTCGCGAGCGTGACGTTGCGACTCCACGACTGCGCGCTGACGTCGTTCGCCGAAACACCGACGGCGCGGAACCGCTCCGCCGCCATGCACTCGGGATGGCTCGCCCCCGCCGGCTGCTTCGGATCGCAGGTCAGCGCGCCGACCACCATGCGGTCGAACACGATCTGCCCTGCGACGTCGACGATCTGGAGCCGCGCCGAGGGCATGTGTGCGACCTGATGCGCGAGCCAGCGATCGAGATCGCCGTGATCGCGCAGCGCCGCGACGAGATCCGAGCTCTCGGACAGCTGGACCGCCTCGTCGCCGAACCGCTCGACCGAGCGCAGCACGAGGTTGAGGCCGACCGTGAGCTGACGATCCGCGTCCTCGCGCAGGCCCTCTTCGAGGTTCGTCAGGATCACGCCCGACGCGATCGCCGCGACGATCAGCACCGGCACGAGCGCGGCGAGCACCATCGCGATCGCGAGCTTCGTGCGCAGGCGCCAGCCGCGGCTCGGCTCCGGCGCGACCGGTGCGATCGGCTTCGGCAGCTTGAACAGGCCGCTCGAGATCTTGCGCACCGAGCCGGTCGAGCGCTCGAGCCGTTGCTTGCCGGTGTCCTCGCCGACGTGCGGACTGCTCGCGCGCTTGTTCGGCCGTGAGTCTTCGCCAGTCACTGCGGTCCGGTCCTCCGGATCTCCGCGAAGATCGGATGTCCCGTCGGCGAGATCGTGACGTGCTCGAGCTCGGATCGACCGGCGACCACGAGCTCGGAGTGCGTGATCGGCACCCACGGCGCGTCGGCCGCGATCTTGTCCTGAACATCGGCGTACAGCGCCGTCCGCGTCCGCTCGTCGCTCGTCGCCTGCGCGCGTGCGAGCAGGCTATCGACCTCGGGATTGCGATAGAACGCGACGTTCTGGGCATCGGCGTTCGCGTTGTCGCTCGAGAACAACACGTAGAGGAAGTTGTCGGGATCGCCGGTATCGCCGACCCAGCCGAACAAGCACAGGTCGTGATCGCCGCGCTCGATCGCCGCGCGATGCTCCTGATACGGCGCGAGCACGAGCTCGGTGTGAATGCCGACTTGCTCGAGCCCGCCTTGGAGGAACCGCGCGACGCGCTCGGGCGACGGCAGGTACGGCCGCGGCGTCGACGGCGCGTACAGCTTGTAGGTCCGGTTCGGATCGAACGAGCCGGCCTTCTCGGCTTCGATCAACAGCTCGCGCGCCTTGCGCGGATCGTAGTCGTAGCGGGTCGCCGGCGCGTGATAGCCCCACTGCTGCGGCGGTAGCGGCCCGTCGGCGGCCTGCGCGTGGCCCGAGTACGCGAGCTCGACGATCGGCGCCTTGTTGATCGCGTAGTTCGCGGCGCGCCGCACGCGCGGGTCGTCGAACGGTGCGTGCTGGGTGTTGAACGCGAGGTAGCTGACGTCGTTCGCGGTCGCGCGATAGAGCTGGAGATCGGGGTGGAGCTCGACGAACGAGGTCTCGTCCGGAAGGATCGACGTCGCGAGATCGACCGAGCCCGACTCGAGCTCGATCAAGCGCTGGCGCGCATCGACCACGACCTCGAACACGACGCGCTCGAGCGCCGGCGCGGGTCCCCAGTAGCCCTCGAACCGCTGGACCACGACCTGTTCGCCCGGCTTCCACGCCTCGAACTTGAACGGTCCCGTGCCGATCGGATGGTCCTTGAATGCATCGCCCCACCGCTTCACCGCCGAGGGCGACACGATCGGATACTTCGCGAGATCGCCGAGCAGCGGCGCGTACGGCTGCTTGACGAAGATCTCGACGGTACGCGGGTCCTTCGCGCTGACCTTGTCGACGTCCTTCAACAGCGTGCGCCAGTAGCCGGCGACGTCCGCGCCGACGAAGCTCGGGTGCTTCGGATCGAGCAGGCGCTCGAGCGAGAACACCACGGCGTCGGCGTCGCACGGAGTGCCGTCGTGGAACGCGATGTGGTCGCGGAGATGGAACGTCCAGGTCCGGCCGTCCGCCGACACCTCCCAGCGCTCGGCGAGCTGCGGTGCGATGTCGGTCGACCCGGCCCGCCAGCCCACGAGCCCCTCGTAGATCAGCTCGCCGACCTGGACCGACTCGGAGTCGGTCACGATCACCGGGTCGAGTGCGATCACGTCGGCAGCCTCGGCGACGACGAGCACGCCGGGGTCGCGCTTCCGGTGCAGCTGCTTGCTGGCATCGCAGCCGGCTCCCAGCCCGCACGCGACGACGACGACCGCGCATGCGAGCGCCCTCATTGCCGCCACTCTACCACTTGCCCTTGGCTGAACCGTGACTTAGCGTCCGTCGGATGAGACTTGCCCTAGGCCTACTGGTGGTTCCGGTGGTGATCGCGGTTGGATGTGGCGAGCCGGGCTTCGCGGGTCACACCGCTGCGAAGACCACGGCCGACCTGCTCGCGATGGCGCAGCCGGCACTCAACATGGAGTCCGACTACGAGCTCGCGGCGCGCGCGATTCCTGGCGCGCTGAAGACGATCGAAGGCTTCTACGTCGCCGACGAGAGTCCGGTCCTGCGCGGCATCCTCACCGAGGGTTACTGCCAGTACGCGACCGCGTTCGTCGAGGACGAGTGGGAGGTCGCGAAGTTCGCGAAAAAGATCGACGAGGTCGACGAGCAGAACCAGCGCGCGAGCAAGATGTTCGCGCGCTGCATGAACTACGCGTTCATGGATCTGCCGGGCGGCACCGAGAAGGATCTGTTCGGCGCGCCGGATGCGGCGAACAAGCGGATCGGGTCGATCGGACTCGCCAATCGCACGCCGTTCATGTGGGCGATCGTCGGTCTCGGCGGAATGATCAATCACAACCTGACCCGGGTCGAGATGCTCTCGCTCCTGCCGATCGTCAAGGCGGGCCTCGAGCGCGTCGTCGCGATCGATACGGCGCAGCGCGGCGAGATCGACGGAACCAAGAAGGTTCCCTGCGACGCGGCGTGCGTCACCCACCTCGCGCTCCCGCACATCGCGCTCGGCCTCGTCTACAGCGCCGCGAGCACCCAGTTCGGCGGCGATCCCAAGCGCGCGAGCGACGAGTTCCAGATCGCGCTCCGCATCACGGCCGACAAGGATCACCCGGACGGTAAGATGCTCCTCGCGCGCACGCTGTGGGCTTACAAGGTCGGCCTGCAGACCAACGACCGGAAGTTGTTCCATGATCAGCTGGTCAAGGTCCTCGAGACCGACCCCGCCGTGTGGCCCGAGCAGCGCCTCGCCAACGAGGTCGCGCAGCGCCGCGCCCGTCGCTACCTGTCCCACGAAAAAGAGCTGTTTCAGTAGCTGAATACGGCTATCACCTGTTTCGTCTGTTCTGCCTCAAGGAGCGTCCATGAACCGTCTGTCTTTGCTCTCCGTTTCCGCGCTCGCGGCCCTGGCAACACTGGGTCTCGGGCGTCCTGCCCACGCTGAAAATGTCGAGCTCCGCATCGCGACGCTGGCGCCCTCGGGCAGCCCGTGGATGGAGGTGCTCGACAAGGCGAACGCCGAGATCAAGGAGAAGACGTCGGGCCGGGTCACGCTCAAGTACTTCGAGGGTGGCCAGCAGGGCGACGAGAAGGACTTCGTCCGCAAGATCAAGCTCGGCCAGCTCGACGGTGCCGCGGTGACGTCGATCGGCCTCGCGATGATCGACGAGTCGATCCGCGTGCTCGAGCTGCCGATGATGTTCGAGTCGCCTGAAGAGGTCGACTACGTCGCCGACAAGATGTGGCCCCACTTCCAGGAGAAGTTCGCGAAGAAGGGCTTCAAGCTCCAGGACCGCGGCGAGGTCGGCTGGATCTACTTCTTGTCGAAGTCGAAGGTCGAGTCGCTGAAGGACCTCAAGGGCCAGAAGCTATGGATGTGGGGTGACGACCAGCTCGTCGGGGCGATGTTCAAGAAGCTCTCGCTCAACGGCGTACCGCTCGGCGTCCCGGAGGTCGATGCCGCGTTGACGTCGAGCAAGCTCGATGCGTGCTACGGCTCGCCCGTCGCCGCGGTCGCGCTGCAGTGGTACTCGAAGGTCAAGTACATGACGTCGATGCCGATGAGCTTCGCGATCGGCGCGACGGTCGTCTCGCTCGACTCGCTGAAGAAGGTCAGCGCCGAGGATCAGAAGACGGTCGAGGAAGTGTCGAAGGCGAACGCGAAGAAGCTCCGCAAGACGATCCGCAAGGCGAACGAAGATGCGAAGGCGACGATGACCCGCAAGGGCATCACCGTCGTCCAGACGCCGGTCGCGATGGTCGACGAGTTCACCAAGCAGGCGCACGACGCGTGGACGGACCTGACCGGCAAGATCTACTCGAAGGACGAGCTCGACATGGTCATCAAGTACCGCGACGAGTACCGCGCGAAGCACAAGAAGTAGGGTTACGATGCTCGGGTGAGCGAAGAGCCCGAGGGAAGCTCTGCTGACCCGGCAGAGTCCATTCCGAAAGCGGTGGTGATCGGCGAAGGGGATCCGCCGGTCCGCGACAGCCACCTGACGATCGATCCCGAGCCGGCGAAGTATCCGAACGACAGCGCGCTGTCGGCCACGCTTCGCCGGATCGACCACTACGTCGGGCTGGGCGAGCAAGGCCTGGTGTTCGGCCTGCTCGCGCTCGTCGTCGTCGTGGCGTCACTCGCCGCGATCCACGACAAGCTCACCACCGACCACCTCGGCCGGTGGTGGCATACGATCGTTCGTGGCGGCACGTTCGCGATCGCGATGTTCGCGGCCGCGTTCGCGACCCACGAGCAGCGGAACCTCGCGATGGACCTGATCTCGCGCAAGCTCAGCACGAAAGGCCGGCTGATCCTCGGCCTCGCGCTGAAGGTCCTGACCGTCGCGATCTGCGTCGCGCTGTTCAAGAGCGGCCTCCATCAGCGCGGCGTCGTCGGCGAAGGCGAGACGTTGTCGCTGTTCGGGATCCACATCAACGACATCGACGTCGTCACCACGATCTCGATCGGCGCGGTGTTGATCATCTTTCACAACATCCTCCACTTCATCATCGACGTCGATTACCTCGTGCGCGGCGTCGCCCCGCCCGAGCGGATGAGGGCCCACTGATGTCGGGGACCAAGCGCAGTCCCGTCGGCTGGGCGATCCTCGCGATCGTCCTCATCGCCACCGCGGTCCTGGTCAACGTGCCGGTCGCGGTGCTCCTGCTCGCCTTCGTCAGCGGCGCGCCGCTGTTCACGATCATGCTCGGCGCCACGATCCTCGGCGCGATGAGCGGCATCATCACGACCGGCGATCACGCGATGCCGTTCTGGTCGGAGTTCGACGGCAACATCGCGATGATCGAGCACGTCGGCCTCGGCGATCAGGTCGAGACGATGTCGACGATCCCGCTGTTCATCTACGCCGGCTATCTGCTCGCCGAAGCCGGCACGGCCGATCGGCTCGTTCGGTTCGCGAACGCGCTGCTCGGCTGGGTGCCCGGCGGTCTCGCGATCGTCACGATCGGTACGTGCGCGCTGTTCACGGTGTTCACCGGCGCGTCGGGCGTCACGATCATCGCGCTCGGCGGCGTGCTGATGCCCGCGCTCGTGAAGAACGGGTACCCCGAGCGGTTCTCGATGGGCCTGATCGCCGGCACCGGCTCGGTCGGCCTGTTGTTCCCGCCTGCCCTGCCGCTGTTCATCTACGGCACGGTCTACGGCCTGTCGGCGCCGAAGGCGATGCAGGGCCTGTGGGACACCCGCCGGTTCCTGTTCTCGGGCATCGTGCCGGGCCTCGTCTTGATCGGCATGCTGTCGGTCGTTGCGGTCACGGTCGCGCTCAGGAAGAAGCTGCCGCGCCAGAAGTTCAGCTTCAAGGAGCTACGGATCAGCTTCCTGCTCGCACTGCCCGAGCTGTTCGTACCGTTCGGCGTGATCCTCGGCCTCGTCGTCGTCGGCTTCGGTCTGCCCGAGGTCGCGGCACTGACCGTGACCTACACGCTCGTGCTCGAGGTCGGCATCTCGCGCCTCATCCCCGGCTGGGGCAAGTCGCTCGGCATTCGCGTCCTGTGGACGACGAGCCGCGAGGCGATCGCGATGGTCGGCGCGATCTTCATCATCATCTTCGCGTCGACCGCGCTGACCGACTTCATGGTCAACGCCGAGGTCCCGACGAAGATGCTCGCGTGGACAGGCGAGCACGTTCACTCGAAGATCGTGTTCCTGCTCGCGATCAACGTCATCCTGCTGCTCGTCGGCACGGTGATGGACATCTTCTCGGCGATCGTCGTCGTGCTGCCGCTCTTGACGCCGATCGCCTACCACTACGGGATCGACCCGTATCACCTCGGCGTGATCTTCCTGTTGAACCTCGAGGTCGGCTATCTCCACCCGCCCGTCGGTCTCAACCTGTTCATCACGAGTATCAAGTTCGAGCGACCGATCACCGAGGTGATGTGGGCGACGATTCCGTTCCTCGTCACGATGCTGCTCGCGCTCATGACGATCACGTACGTCCCGCAGCTGACCGAAATCTCGTCCAACCTGTCGCCGTTCGATCCAGTGCGCTCCGCGCGCGTCGCGGACCTCACGCAGATGGTCCACGTCGCGGCCGAGCAACTCACCGCGATCAAGGAGTTCACGGTCGTCGACGCGCAGGGCAACGCGCTGAACGGCCCCGATGCGAAGCCGCTCGTCAAAAAGCTCGCCGACTGCGACAAGATCACCGACGAGATCGCGAAGGGCGGTTGCCAGAAGCCGTTCTTCGACCTCAAGGGCTGCAAGGGCAAGCCCGACGAGAAGGCGTGCCAGAACAAGGCGATCGCGGACTACGTCGTGTCGAGCATGAACGGCGGCGATGACAAGTCGCAGCAGATCGTGCTCGTGACGGAAGTCCCGCTGATCGATCGCGATGGCAAACCTGTAAAGGACAAGAAGGGCAACCCGATCGTCAAGAAGCTCGCCGACTGCGCCGCGTCGAACGACGAGGACACCTGCCGCGAGCTGTTCCTCGATGCCTCGAACTGCAAGATCAGCCCATCCGGCGGCGACGTCGACGCGTGCACGAAGGACAAAGTGGCGACTTGGGTTGAGTCGAACGCCTCGTCCGAGTAACGCTTGACGACGTGAAGGCGCTGCTTCGAACCCTTCGCCCACAACAGTGGGTGAAGAACGTGTTCGTCGCGGCGCCGCTCGTGTTCAGCCGCAACCTCGAGCACACCGCGTATCTGTGGCGCGAGGCGATCGCGGTGCTCGCGTTCTGCCTGCTGTCGGGCGCGGTGTACTGCTTCAACGACGTCCGCGATATCGAGGCGGACAAGCTCCATCCGACGAAGAAGCACCGGCCGATCGCATCCGGTCAACTGAGCGAGCGGGCCGCCCTGACCGCGACCGGCGTGCTCGCGACGGTCTCGCTCGGCGCGTGTCTCGCGCTGCACTGGCAGCTCGCGATGTGGGCCGCGCTCTACTTCGCGCAGAACATCGCCTACAGCGTGAAGCTCAAGCACGTCGCGTTCGTCGACGTGCTCCTGATCGCGAGTGGGTTCTTGTTGCGCGTGCTCGCCGGCGCCGCCGCGATCGACGTCCCGGCCTCCGGTTGGGTCCTCGCATGTACCGGCCTGGTCGCCATGTTCTTCGCGCTCGGGAAGCGCGCTCACGAGCTCGCGTGGGCCGAGCGCAGCGGCAAGGCGACGACCGCGACGCGCGCCGCCCTCGCCGGCTACCGGCTGAATCACGTGAAGGCGGCGATGTTTCTCATCGGCGCGATGACGTCGGCGGCGTACATCGCGTACACGCTCGACGAGCGCACCGTCGACATGTTCCACACGAACCGGCTCGTGTACAGCGCGCCGTTCGTGGTGCTCGGGATCGTCCGATTCTTCTACCTCGCGCTGTGGCGCCCCAAGACGGAGTCGCCGACGGAGGCGATGTTGCGCGATCCGCTGTTCTTGCTCGATCTCGCAGCCGCTACCGCCACGGTCCTGTACATCATCTACGCGTAAGCGCTACAAACAGGGGGCTTGGTTGACGAGCCTGCGATTTCCCGACGGAAGGCGGACCACCTCGAGGTGGCGGCATCCGGTCGTGCAGAGGCGACCCGGTCGACGCTGCTCGAGCATGTCCAGCTGATCCATCAGGCGCTGCCCGAGCTCGCGACTGCGGACATCGACCTCTCGACCGAGCTCGCGGGCAAGCGACTCGCCGCGCCTCTCGTGATCACGGGCATGACCGGTGGTACCGGTGAAGCGGCTGCGGTCAATCGCGACCTCGCGCGCGCAGCGCAGCGCTGTGGCATCGCGTTCGGACTCGGGTCACAGCGCGCGATGGCGGAACACCCCGAGCTGATCGCGACGTATCAGGTCCGCGATGTCGCGCCGGATGTCGTGCTGTTCGGCAACGTCGGTGCGGTCCAAGCAAAGGCGATGGGCGCCGCTGCGGTGATCGAGCTCGCGCAGCGGATCGCCGCCGATGCGATCTGCATCCACCTCAACGCCGGCCAGGAGCTGATCCAGGATCACGGCGACCGCGACTTCCGCGGCCTGGTCGCGACGATCCGCGCGCTCGTCCAGACCTCGCCGCTGCCGGTGATCGTGAAGGAGACCGGCTGCGGTGTGTCGGCCGAGGCCGCGCGCGCGTTGGTCGGTGCGGGCGTCACGACCGTCGACGTTGCCGGCGCCGGCGGGACGAGCTGGGTCGCTGTCGAGGCGGTGCGCGCGACGAAGGGCTCGGCCGCCGAGGAGCTCGGCACCGAGCTGTGGGACTGGGGCGTGCCGACCGCGGTCTCCGTCGTCGCGTGCGCCCGCGCAGGGCTCGCCACGATCGCGTCGGGCGGCCTCCGCAACGGCTACGACGTCGCCCGCGCGCTCGCACTCGGGGCACGCGCTGGCGGGATGGCCGCACCGATGTTGCGCGCACAGCGTGCGGGCGGCGAAGCTGCGGTGGTCGAGATGATCGAACGCGTCGTCGGTGCGATCCGCGCGGTGTGCCTGCTGACCGGCAGCCGCACGCCTGCCGACCTCGCACGTGCGCCGAAGCACCTCGGTGCGCCGTTGCGGGCGTTCCTCGACGATCTGGAGTTGCGATGAGCTTCCACGGGCTCGGCAAGGTGATCCTGCTCGGCGAGCACGCCGTGGTCTACGGTTATCCCGCGCTCGCGGCCGCGCTCGATCGCGGGGTCCGGATCGGTGCGGTGCCGACGCCCGCAGGCGGCACGCTGCGCGTCGATATCCCGTCGTGGAACCTCAAGCTCACCGTCGACGATGATCATCCGCTCGCGGTCGCGCTTGGCGCGATCGCCGACAAGCTCGAGCTCGGTCGGCCGCCGGTCACGCTCGTCGGCGAGGCGCAGATTCCGCCCGGCGCCGGCCTCGGTGCATCCGCCGCGTTCGCCGTCGCGATCGCGCGCGCGCTGATCGATTACCGCGATCAGCGCGTCGTCGCCGCGGGCGGTGCGGCAATGCCGGCGACGCTCGGCGAGGTCGTCGCCGCCGCGAATGCGAGCGAGGCGCTGATCCACGGCAAGGCTTCGGGCGTCGATGTCGCGCTCGCCGCGTCCGGTGGCATCGGCGTGTTCCGCAAGGCGAGCGGCCTCCGTCCGATCCAGACCGGGCTGCGCGTGCTCGTCGGTCCTTCCGGTGCGCAGCGCTCGACGGCGCAGATGGTCGAGCGCGTTGCCGTCGCGTGCCGCGGCTCGGCAGACGATGCGCGCTTGCACGAGCTCGGCGGCCTGACCGATACGGGCACGACCGCGCTGCTCCAGGGCAACTTCGCCGGGCTCGGCACGGCGATGGATCGCGCCCACGCGTTGCTCGGCGAGCTCGGCGTGTCGACGCCGCTCCTCGACGGGCTGTGCGAAGCCGCGCGCCGGGTCGGTGCGTACGGTGCGAAGCTGACCGGTGCCGGCGGTGGTGGTGCGGTGATCGCGATCGCGCCGAGGGACAAAGAGAACGACGTGCTCGCCGCATGGCGGGCCGTCAAGGTCGACGGCTTCGTCGCGAAAGTCGGGCCATGACGGCGGCGACCGCGCGCGCGTGCGCGAACATCGCGCTCGTCAAGTACTGGGGCAAGCGCCCCGGCGTGATGAACCTGCCGGCCGCGGGGAGCTTGTCGCTCACGCTCGGCGCACTCGTCACCGAGACCACCGTGACGTTCGACGCCAAGCTCGACCGCGACGAGCTCGACCTCGATGGCTTGCCCGCCGATGCGAAGCGGACGACGGAGTTTCTCGATCTCGTGCGCGAGCTCGCGAAGATCTCGACCCGCGCGCGGATCGTCACGCACAACAAGTTTCCGACCGCGTCGGGGCTCGCGTCCTCGGCGAGCGGGTTCGCCGCGCTCGCGGTTGCTGCGACGAAGGCCGCAGGTGTCACGATCCAGCCGCGCGCGTTGACCCGGCTCGCGCGGCGCGGGTCCGGTTCGGCGGCGCGCTCGATCTACGGCGGGTTCGTGCGGATGCGCGCGGGCGACCGCGATGAAGATGCGTTCGCCGAGCCGATCACGTCGCCGCTGCTCGACCGCGTGCGGATGGTGATCGCGATCGTCGGCGGCGGGCTCGCAAAAGCGCACGGTTCGCGCGATGCGATGGAGCATGTTGCCGCGACGTCGCCGCTCTACGCGGGTTGGTTGCAGACCGTGCCGCCGGATCTGGTCGCGGCCGAGCACGCGCTCGCGACCGGCGATCTCGAGCAGCTCGGCACCGTCGTCGAGGCGAATGCACTGGCGATGCACGCGAGTGCGATCGCGGCGCGGCCGGCGGTGATCTACTGGCAGCCGGCAACGATCGCGCTGCTCGCCGCGGTGCGGACGCTGCGCGGCAACGGGCGCGCGGCGTGGGCGACGATCGATGCGGGGCCGCACGTCAAGGTGTTGACGACGATCGACGACGCCGACCATGTCGCGCGCGCGCTGGCCGGCGTCGAGGGCGTGACGGCGACCACCGTGAGCGCGCCCGGAGATGGCGCGGAGGTAGTGGCATGATCGCGAGTGCTCCTGGCAAGTTGATCCTCACCGGCGAGTACGCCGTGCTCGATGGCGCTCCGGCGCTCGTCGTCGCGGTCGATCGCCGCGTCACCGCGCGCCGGCGCACCGGGCCGTACGGCAGCTCGCCGTTCCTGGTCGCGGTCGCCGAAGAGATCGCGCGCGCGTACGGCAAGGACTCGCTAGCGGCTGCTGCTGCGCTGGATATCGTCGTCGATTCGAGCACGTTCTTCCTCGGCAATACGAAGCTCGGCCTCGGTTCGTCGGCCGCGGTCACCGTCGCCGCGACCGCGCTCGCACTGGCGTCGGCGAATCCTGCGGTACCGGTGCTCGATCGCGATGCGATCCAGGCGATCGCGATGGCGGCGCACGGCAACGCGCAAGGCTCGCGCACGCGTCCCTCGAGCGCCGACCTGACCCGGCCGCGCGCACGGTCGATGTCGTACAGCGATCTTTCGGCGCACGTGCTCGCGGCGCAGACCGCCGGCGTCCACACCGCCACTGGCGATGCACCGCCGAGCGCGAAGGTCCGTGGCTCGGGCGCCGATATCGCCGCGGCCGTGCACGGCGGCGTGATCATGTTCGAGACCGGCAACGTCACGCGCCTCGCGTGGCCCGAGCGAGTCATCCTCCTGCCGTTCTTCACCGGCGCCGCGGCCGATACCGCGGAGCTCGTCGCGCGCGTGATGGCCGCGCGAGAAGCGAATCGCGCCGCGGTCGAAGCCGCGCTCGCCGCCATCGCGAAGGCGTCGCGCGCCGCGTGTCAGGCGTGCGCTTCGAAGACGCCGGAGATCGCCGGCAACGCCCTGCTCGCCGCCCTCGCCCTCGCCGCGAACGCGACCGATCAGCTGGCCGCCGCGACCGCGCTGCCGCTGGTCCCGCCCTGTGTGACGGAGGCTCGCAAGGCGCTCGCCCGGTTCGGCGGGACTGCCAAGACGACCGGGGCCGGCGGCGGCGATGTCGCGATCGGTGTGATTCCGGCCACTCCGAAGGTCGTGGAAGATCGTAACCTTGCCGAGCGTTTGCTCATCGAAGCCGGGTGTCAGCCACTCGGGCTTACCGTCGACACGACCGGCGTGGACTTGCAGCCGGCCGCGCAGTAGAAAGTCCCGTGACCTCTCGCCTCCCAGGCTTCTACCGGCTTCCCCCCGCGGAGCGCCGGAAGCGAATCGCGGAGGTGGTCGGAGGCGATTTTAGCCCGTTCGCGTTCCGCGCGATCGATGCCGGCGGCCTGCCGCTCGAGGCGGCCGACGGGATGATCGAGAACGTGATCGGCACGTACGCGCTGCCGTTCGCGGTCGCCGTCAACTTCTGTCTCGATGGCGAGGACGTGCTCGTGCCGATGGCGGTCGAAGAGCCGTCGATCGTCGCCGCCGCATCGAACGCCGCTCGGATGGCGCGCCCAGCGGGGTTCACGTCCGAGATCTCGGCGCCGATCATGATCGGCCAGATCCAGGTCACCCATGTCGACGATGTCGATGCCGCGATGACCGCCCTCGCAGCCGTGGCGCCCGACCTCCTCGCCGACGCGCGCCGGCTCGTTCCACGCCTCGCAGAGCGCGGCGGTGGCCCGGTCGCACTCGAACCGCGCTTGCTCGCGCGCAGCGGTCCCGACGGCGGCGTGATCGTCGCGCACCTCCACGTCGACTGCCGCGACGCGATGGGCGCGAACCTCGTCAACACGCTGTGCGAAGCGCTCGCCGAGCGCGTCGCGAGCACCGCGCGTGGTCGCGCCGGCCTGCGGATCCTCACGAACCTCACCGATGGCCGCACCGTCACCGTGCGCTGCACGATCAGCGATGATTGTCTCGATGGTGCGGATGTCCGCGAGGCGATCGCCGCGGCATCGCGCTTCGCCGAGCTCGACCCGTATCGCGCCGCGACCCACAACAAAGGGATCATGAACGGCGTCGATGCCGTCCTCGTCGCGACGGGCCAGGACTGGCGCGCGGTCGAGGCAGGCGCTCACGCGTTCGCCGCGCGCTCGGGTCGCTACGCGCCGCTCGCCGTGTGGCGCGCGGTCGAAGGCGGGCTCGCGGGCGAGCTGAAGATGCCGATGGCCGTCGGCACCGTCGGTGGCGCGCTCCACAATCATCCCGCCGCGCGGCTCGCGCTCGAGCTCGCGGGCATCGATCACGCCGACCGGCTCGGCGCGCTCGCAGGTGCCGCCGGCCTCGCGACGAACCTCGCAGCGCTCCGCGCGCTCGCGACGGAAGGCATCCAGCGCGGCCACATGTCGCTGCACGCCCGCGCGGTCGCTCGCTCGGCCGGCGCGACGGGCGACCTCGTCGAGCAAGTCGCCGCCGAGCTCGCCGCATGCGGCGACGTCAAACCGGATCGCGCGCGCGAGGTCCTCGCACGGTTGTCGCAGCCTCTTAAGGAGATCAAATGATCACCCGGCTTGGAGTCGCTCGTTCGCCTGCCCTCGCGGTCCCGCTGCCGCCGACGCTCGAGCTCGACGCTTGCTATCGCTACTGCGAAGCCCTCGTCCACGCGCGCCACCACAACTATCCGGTCGGCTCGATGTTCGCGCGGTCCGCGCTGCGCAAGCACATCTTCGCGCTGTTCGCGTTCGCCCGCGTCGCCGATGACATCGCCGACGAGCGCTCGTTCGAAGGCCGGCGCGCGCGCGAGCTCGATCGCTGGGAAGAGCAGCTCGACGACGCGTATCGCGGTCGCGCCGATCATCCGGTATTCGTCGCGCTGGCCGATACCGCCGATCGGTTCGCGCTGCCGATCACCGAGTTCACCGAGCTGCTCTCGGGCTTTCGCACCGACCTCGAGCGCCGTCGCTACGCGACGTTCGACGAGCTCCGCGCGTACACCCGCCAGGCCGCCGAGCCGGTCGGCCGCCTGCTGCTGTACATCGGCGGCTATCGCGCGCCCGAGCTCCACGCGTTCGCCGACGATCTGTCGAGCGCCGTCGCGGTCGCCCGGCTCATCCAGGACGTGCCCGCCGACTGGGCGCGCGGCCGGGTCTACCTCCCCGCCGAGGATCTCCGCCACTTCGGCGTGACCGAGGCCGACATCGCGTCGCGCCGGATCTCGCAGGCGGTCGGCAACCTCGTTCGCTACGAGGTCGCTCGCACCCGCGCGCTGTTCGAACGCGCCCGCCCGCTCGTCGATGTCGTCGGCGCCGACCTCGCGGTCGAGCTCGCACTGACGTGGCACGGCGGCATGCGGATCCTCGACAAGATCGCGGCGACCGGCGACCACCTGTTCGCACAGCGCCCGCAACTCAACGCGCTCGACAAGGCGGTCGTGCTCGCGCGCGCCGTCGCGTGGCGCGGCGAGACGCTGCCGCCCCGCACGGTGCACCTCGTGCAGCGCCTGACCGAACGCTAAGCGGCCGCGTTGATCTGATCGACCAGATCGAACTCGTGCGCCGACACCTGCGCGATGTGCAGGCAGATCGGCACGCCGATGAACGCGAGGCCGATCTGATAGTCGTCGCCGTCGTCCTTGAGCCACTTGCCGATCGCGCGGAACCGGTAGCTCTTGCCTTCGACGTTCATCACGACCTCGACGACCTCGCCGCGCGCGATGAACGGCGCTTGCCTGCAGACGAGGCCGCCCGGTCCGAGCTCGACGATGTCGACCCGATCGTTGATCCGGTCGCCGCGGACGATGCCGCGCATCTCGACCGGCGTGCGCTTGAAGCGCCGACCGCTCGGACCCGAATCGCGCACGAGCTCGCGCTCGATGTCACTGATGATCTGGATCTCGTCCCAGTCGAGCCCGACGCCCAACTCGCACTTCCCGATCAGGGTGCGATATTGAAAGATCGTCTCGACCATGACGACCGAATTAGCAGAGGCCGTGCCACGGCCAGCGCGTAGCTAATCCGTTGAAACTCCGCTGCGGTTCCGTGTCATGGACGCCCCAGTTGCCGGGTGTGGCGTCACCAGCGAACGGGGACCGACTCCACCCTGCAACACTGTACGCAGAATGCGCAATCGCCCTGTAACCAGTGACATTTCGGGGTATGCAGGAACTGGTGGATCTTTTCAGCCAGAGCGCTCGCAAGCGCCACGAGGGCGAGCCGCTGGCGGAGCGGATGCGGCCAAGGACGCTCGCCGAGATGGTCGGCCAGGAGCACCTGCTCGCGCCCGGCAAGATCCTGTCGAACCTCGCACCGGGGCGAACGCTCCCATCCTTGATCCTGTGGGGACCGCCTGGCAGCGGCAAGACGACGCTCGCGCGCTTGCTCGGGGAAACGCTGAAGGCCGAGCTCGTGGCGCTCTCCGCGGTCGACGCCGGCGTGAAAGAAGTCCGCGAGGCCGTCGCGAAAGCGGCGCAGCGCCGCGATCAATTCAACGCGCGTACGCTGCTGTTCATCGACGAGATCCATCGGTTCTCGAAGACCCAACAGGACGCGCTGTTGCCGCACGTCGAGGCCGGCACGGTCACGCTGATCGGTGCGACGACCGAGAACCCGAGCTTCGGCGTGGTCGCGGCACTGTTGTCGCGCAGCCGCGTGGTCCGGCTCGAAGCGCTCGACGACGCAAAGCTCGCACAGCTGGTCGCGCGCGCGATCGCGGATCCCGAGCGCGGGCTCGGCAAGCTCGACGTCGCGATCGATGCGGAGACCACGGCGCAGGTCGTGGCGGCCGCGGCAGGCGATGCGCGCCGGCTGTATTCGGTGCTCGACGTCGCCGCGGACCTCGCGCGCCGCGCGACGCCCGAAGGCACCGCGACGATCACCGCCGAGCACGTCGCCGAAGCCGCACAGGGTCGCTCGCTGCTCTACGACAAGGCCGGCGACGAGCACTACGGCGTCGTGTCGGCGTTCATCAAGAGCATGCGCGGCTCGGATCCCGATGCGGCGGTGTACTGGATGACGCGGATGCTCGAGGCCGGCGAGGACCCGCGGTTCGTGCTGCGCCGGATGGTGATCTTCGCGAGCGAGGATGTCGGTAACGCCGATCCGCAAGCGCTCGTGGTCGCGACCGCAGCGCTCCAGGCGTGCGAGCTCGTCGGCTTGCCCGAGGGAGTCCTGCCGCTGACCCAGGCGGTGACCTACCTCGCGCTCGCGCCGAAATCGAATCGCGCGATCGTGACGTACGGTGCCGCACGCAAGCTCGTGAAGGAGCACGGCGCGCTGCCGGTACCGCCGAAGCTGCGGCCCGATTCGATCGCGGGGCGCGCGCTCGGTCACGGCCAGGGCTACAAGTACCCGCACGACTTCGAGGGCAACTACGTCGCCGAGGACTACCTGCCGGAGAAGCTCGTCGGGACAAAGATCTACGAACCTTCGAGCTCCGGGTTCGAGGCCGAGCATCAGAAGCGCCTCGCCGAGATCGCCGAGCGTAAGAAGAAATGACGCGCGAGTGGCTTTGGGGGCCGCCGGTCCGGGCCGACGTCGTCCCGAAGCTCCAGCGCGCTGCGATCGATCGGATGCGGATCTTCGCGCCGATCGGCATGCTCGGCATCCTCACGGCACTCGCGCTCTCGATCCCCGCGGGCGTGCCGCTGCCGCCACTCGTGCTCGCGATCAACGTCGTGCTGCTCGCCCTCGGCTCGGTCCTGTGGCTGCTGCTCGCGCGCGATCGCGTCCCGCTGCAGTTCGCGCATCCGATCAGCGCGGTGATCTGGTTGCTCGCACCCGTGACGACGCTGGCGTCGTACTTCGCGACCGAGCAGGCGACGCTGGTGTTGCCGCTGATGATCGGCGTCGCGACCGCCGCGCTGTGCGTCGATACGCGGTGGACGCTGTTCGTGACGCTGCCGGTGCTCGCGCTCGGCATCCCACTCTCGCTCGACGCGGGCGGCTTGCCGGTCTACCCGCTCGCGCTGTTCGGGATCTGGCTCGTCGCGATGATCATGCAGGTCGGGTTGCGGCGCGCGCTGATCCACGCCGAGACCCACCGCCTCGATGTCGAGTCGACCGCGCGCGAGCTCGCGCACGAGCTCGACGAACGTCGCCGCGCCGAGGCGGATCGCGAACGCCTGCGCGATCAGTTCGTCCACGCGCAGCGGATGGATGCCGTCGGCACGCTCGCGGCCGGGCTCGCGCATGACATGAACAACATCCTCGGCGGCATCCTCGCATACGCCGAGGTGCTCCACGCCGAGGCGAAAGATCAAGCAGTGCGCTCCGACCTCGCGCGGATCCGCCAGGAGGCCGAGCGCGGCGCGGCGCTGACCCGCAGCCTCGTCGCGTTCTCGCGGCGCGGCCAGTATCGCAAGCGCACGATCCTGCTCCACGCGGTGCTCGACGACATGATGCCGCTCGTCGTGCGCACGCTCGGCCGCAACGTCGTGGTCGCGCGCAAGGACGGCCCACCGACGATCATCGACGGTGATCCGGCGCAGCTCGGCCAGGTCGTGCTGAACCTGTGCATGAACGCCAACGACGCGATGAACGGCGCGGGCACCCTCGCGCTCGAGACCGACGAGATCGAGCTCGCCGATCACGCGAAGTTACCCGCCGGCCGCTACGCGCAGCTCGTCGTGCGCGACACCGGCAGCGGGATGGACGCGGAGACCCAGCGCCGCGTGTTCGAGCCGTTCTTCACGACGAAGGCCGTCGGCAAGGGCACCGGGCTCGGCCTCGCGATGGTGTTCGGCGCGGTCGAGGCACACGGCGGCACGATCGAGATCGCGAGCGAGGTCGGCAAGGGCACGACGATGACGATCCTGCTGCCCGCGACCGAGGCGAACCCGACGCTGCCTGCGTCGAGCGCAGAGAGCTCGCGGTTGCGCGTCCATGGCCGCGTGATGGTCGTCGACGACGAGCCGATCGTGCGCTCGGCGACGGCGCGCCTGATCAAGCAGCTCGGGCTCGACTCGCTGACCGCGTCGGATGGCGAAGAGGCGCTCGCGCTCTACAAGATCCACAAGGACGAGATCGTGCTGATCCTGCTCGACATGGTGATGCCGAAGCTCGCCGGCCCCGAGTGCTATCGCGAGCTCCGCAAGCTCGGGGCGACGCCCGTGCTGATCGTGTCGGGCTACGCGAACGATGCGCAGACCCGCGCCCTGATCGAGGAAGGCGCCGAAGGCTTCCTGGAGAAGCCCTTTACGGCGCCACAGCTCGGGGCCGAGATCGACCGGATCCTCGGCAAGCCCGCGTAAGAGTGGTGGTCGGGGTCGTGAACCTTGACGGCGACGGCGACGTGGAGGTAGCCGAGCTCGACCCGCCAAGCGTTCGAACATGAATCGCTCGTACGAAGCGACGTGAACGTTGGCTCCGAGGTGGGTCGCTACCACGTGTGGGCACCACGACGTCCTGTCGTTCGGCGGTGGCTCCCGAGCTCTGCCGAACGGATGCCGTCAAAGGTAGCGTCCACCTCCAAGTCGCCGTCGCCGTCAACGATAAGGTCGACGACCACCGCCTAGGGGTGAATCCACCCACCGTCGGGGTACAGGGCCGCATCCGGCACGTACGAGCCGCCGTCGTAGTGCCCGGTGTTGCACCCTCCGTCGGGCTCGAGCTGCGCGTCGGGCCACCAGGGCGAGCCACCGTCGTTGTCCCAGTGGCCGGCATCGGGGGTGTAACAATTGCCACCGTCGTGGTCGCACGGCCCGGCCCCTGCATCTGGGACATCGAGAGCCTGCTGGGCCGTGATATGGCCGCCGAGGTAGAGCTCGCAGGCAGAGACCGCAAACGCGAACGTGGCAACGATCGGGATGAAGAGAACGCGACGCATGATGACGTTGGTCGCCGGCCCCCGGGCCGAAAGGATTTTTTCCTTTCGCCGGGCCCTCCGGCGACTAACGGTCGGCGTGAGTCCATGGATCTTCGCCGGCCTCGTCGTCACGTGCGCCACGCGCAGGGCGTACGCGGACCGCTCGATCACCGTGGACGAACAAGCCACGGCGCCGTTCGCGCCACAGGAGCTCGCGGCCGCGATCCGGGTCCGGATCGCGACGGAGGGTTCGCCGGTACGGATCCGCGTGACGCCGACCGCGACCGGCGTGCGGATCGAGACCCGCGGCGAGGCGCGCGATGTCGAGCTCGGCGAGCTGCGCGGCGCGGATGCGGCGCGGATGGTCGCGCTGGTCGCGAACGACCTGTTGGTCGATGACCTCGCGGCACCCGCACCACCCGCGCCAACCGCGATCCTCGCGCGCGGTGCGGCACCCGAGGCGCATGCGCCAGCCGAGCTCGGCGTGCTCGGCAACGTCAGCGGTTGGGATGGCATGCTCGGCGGCCTGGCGCTCGACCTCGCGATCCCGCGCGGCCACTGGGCGCTGACGTTCGAGGCCGGCGGCGGCGAGCTGATCGAGAGCTCGCTGCACTTGCTCGCCGGTGTGGTCCGGGTCGCACCGGCGCTGCGGATCCAGGGGCTGGAGCTGCGCGCAGGCGTGACGCTCGCGCCGCTGCTCGTGACGAGCGGCGTCGGCGATCAGACAGTGCTCGCCGGCGCGAACGCGAGCGTGCGGATGCGCGTGCCGGTGGCGACCGGCATCCACGCGATCCTCGCCGCGGGCATCGACGCCTACGCGACGCGCACGCAGTATCAGATCGACGCGATGACGATCGCGACGCCGTGGCTCGCACCCTGGGTCGGTGCGGGGATCGAGGTCGGGCTGTGATCGCCGCGCTCGCCGTCCTCGCGACGCTGCGCGCGACCGAGCCCTCGAAGGAGGATGACGACGCGGCACTGATCGCGCGCCATCGCGCCGGCGACCGCGAGGCCTTCGCGACGATGTATCGAACCCACGCGGCGGCGGTCTATCGCCGGCTCAGCCGGATCCTCGGGCCCGTTCCCGAGCGCGACGACCTCACCCAGGACGTGTTCCTCGCACTCCACCGCGCGCTGCCCGCGTTCCGCGGCGAAGCGCGCCTGACCACGTTGATCCATCGGATCGCGATCAACAAGGCGTGCGAGCACTTGCGCCGCAACGGCCGCCGGCCTGCAGTGCCGACCGATAGCGCGTTCTTCGACGAGCTGCTGTCGCTCGCCGCATCGCCGGCCGAGCGCGCGAGCTGGCGCGAGGAGCTCGACCGCGTGTTCGCCTGCCTCGCGAAGATCAAACCGAAGAAGCGAGTTGCGCTGCTGCTGCGCGTCGTCGACGGGATGTCGTTCGAGGAGATCGCGGTACTCGTCGACGCGACGCCCGAAGCCGTCGCGAAGCGGGTCCAGCACGGCCAGCGCGAGCTCGACGAGTTGTTCGCGCGCGCGTCGCGCGAAGCGAGGATGTCATGAGCCGCGACGCAGACGTGTTGCGCGAGGCTGCCGGCGCGAGCGAGCGCCGCGACGAGCTCGTGCGCGTCGCGCTGACCACCGGCGACGAGCTCGACGATATCCGGCGCTCGAAGATCTGGACGCGGATCGAAGATCGCCTCGACGATCGCGCGCCCGCGCCGTGGCGGTGGTTGCTCGCGGGCGGGGTCGGTGCGCTCGCGATCGCCGGCGTCGTGATGCTGCTGGTGACGCGCGGCCACGGACCAATCGAAGGTTTTGTCGCGCCGGCCGATACGACCCTGACGATGACGTTGGGTCACGCGAAGGCCGCGCTCGTCGGTCCGGCGAAGCTCGACGTCCTCGAGACCGGCGACCAGGGCATGCGGCTGGCGCTGCGCCACGGCCGGTTCGTCGCCGAGTTCGAGGGTGGGCACGGTCGCACGCTGCGGATCGAAACGCCCGGCGCGACGATCGAGATCGTCGGCACGCTGTTCGCCGTCGACGTTCATCCGAATGGCACGTGCGTGTCGGTCGCGCACGGCCGCGTGCGGATGACGACGTTCACGCAGGTGATGTTCGTCGATGGCGGCCACGAGGCGTGCAGCGATGCAGCCGCGCCGCATGCGATCGCCTCCGACGTTCGCGATATCCTCGCCCATCACGAGGCGACGCTCGCACTCGCGAAGCCGGCCCCGGCCGTCCCCGTTGTTGCCGCGGCACCCGTGGCTGAACCCGTCGTCGCGTCAGCGCCGCCTCCGACCGCGCCTGCTCGCAAGCCGTCGCGAACCCCTGCGACGAGACCAGCGCCTGCCCCGGTTGCGATCTCCGAAGCACCCGCAGTAGCCGAAACACCGGCGCTCAGCTCGGCTCCGACCAAGCTGCAGCCTGCATTCGGCGACGCGCCGCCGCCCGAGAAGCCAACTCCAACACCTGCACCGCCGACCGCGACCGAGCTCTATCGCGCCGCCGAGGTCGCGCTCGCGAACCACGACACGGCCACAGCCGATCGCGCGCTCGCGAAGATCGTCGACGACCTGCCGAGCTCGTCGCTCGTCGACCAGGCGCTCTACGAGCGCGCTCGCATCGCCTACGATCGCCACGCGTACGCCGACGCGCGCCACCACCTCGCGCGCCTCGCCGGCATTCCGACATCTCCGCTCCGCGAGCCCGGTGCATACCTCGACTGCCGCGTCGCGATCGCGTCGAACGACTCGACCGCAGACGCCTGCCTCGCGGCCTACCGCGCGACCTACCCGCACTCGCCGCACGATCTCGACGTGCTCGGCCTGCTCGTCGATCGCGCGTTCCGCGCCGGCGGCTGCACCCGCGCTGCGCCGCTCGTCGACGATCTCACCCGGCTCTACCAGGCGACGACGCTTGCCCGCGGCTGGCGCGAGAGGTGCCCGTGAAAGCGCTGGTCGTCTCGGTCGCCGTCGCACTCGTGTTCGCACTCGCGTTCGCGGCGTGCGAGCGCGTCGTCGTGCTCACGCCGTTCCCAGGCGACGGCGGCTACGACAGTTCGGTCATCCCCGACGCGTACGACGAAGACGGCGGACCCGCGCACCACGATGGCGGCTTTCCGTTTCCCGACGCCGCTGCCGGACTCGACTAGCTACGCGACGCGGATCCAGCGCGCCTTCGCCTGCTCGAGCTTGCCGGCGAAGGTCGGCGGGAACGCACGCGCGACGTAAGCGAACGCCTGCTGGATCAGCTCCGCGTCGATGTCCTTCGGCACTTCCATGTTCTGGTCGTGCGGATCGGGCTTGATCCCGAGCCGGACGACCTCGGTCAGCCGGAGCACGTGGAGGCGATTGACGAACAGCGCGTGGGCGATGCCGAGGAACAACTCTTCAACGACGGGGTCCAAGGCGGCCATAGAAGCCATCGTAGCTATCACATCTTGGCCACGCCGGGGAGGCCAGCGAAGCGTCCATCGGGCAGGATCGCGTAACCCTGCACGTCGACATTGGATAGAACGACGTTGTCTTCATGCCAGAGCGGGATCACTGGCAGGTCGCGGGCGACCAGGCGCTGGGCCTCCGCGTAGAGGCTTTTTCTCACGTCGCGGTCGTTCTCGCGGCGGGCGGCGGCGGAGACCCGATCGAAGTCGGCGTTGCGGTAGTGCCAGCGGTTCTGCGCGTCGCGGTCCTCGTCGCTCGGGATCCGCGAGCTGTGGAAGTACGAGAAGTAGAAGTCGGGCTCGGTGATCGGCGTCGTCTGCATCGTCGCGATCTGGAAGTTGCCGTGCTTGATGTCGGCGAAGAACGTCGCGAACTCGAACGGCCGGACCTCGACGGCGATGCCGACCTCGGCGAGCTGGGCCGCGAGGACATGGGCGACGGCGACGCGGAATGCGTCGGCCGAGGTCTTGTAGGTCAGCCGCAGCCGCACGCCGTCGGGCCCGGGGCGATAGCCGGCCTCGTCGAGCAAGGCCCGGGCGCGCGCGAGGTCGTGTGGCCAGCGCGGGACATCGCCGTTGTACGCCCAGTGGCTCGGCGGCAACAGGCCGGTCGCGAGCACGGCGCGGCCCTGGAACCGGGCAGCGATCACCGCCTGGCGATCGAGCGCGAGGGCGATCGCCTCGCGGACCCGGAGGTCGCGCAGCACCGGGTCGTCGTTGTTGAGCAGCATGTACGTCAGCAACAAGCTGTGACCGGCCTCGATGTGGACGCGGTCGCGCTCGCCGACCTCGGTCACGAGGTCGGGGCGGACCGCGTTCTCGAGTAGATCTGCACTGCCGCCGACGAGCATCAAGATCCGCGCGGCGGCGTCGCTGACGAACCGGAGCTCGAGGTGGCGCAGCTTCGGCGCCGGCGAAAAATACGGGTTCGCGTCGAACTTCGCGATGTACGGCGTGAGCTCCTTCAGCACCCACGGCCCCGCGCCGATCACCTCGGGCAACCGGCACGCGCCCGGCGGCGCGCCGTGGAACGACACGATGCCGAACTCGATGTCGCTGCGCAGCGTGCCGAGCGGCTGGACCATATGCATGCGGACGTGCTTCGGATCGATCGCCTCGACCAGCCTCCAGCGATCGCGATGGATCTTCGAGTACAGGCTGCCGCACTTGGGATCGGCGACGCTTTGATACGTCCGCGCGACATCGTCGGCGGTGACCTCGCTGCCGTCGGAGAACTTGCTGTCCGCGAGCTCGATGTCGGCGGTCACGGGGTCGGTCATCACGATCGACTTCGCGAGCGCGAGCGTCGGCTCGCCGGTCGACGTCGACACCGTCGTCAGGCCGATCGCGATCATGTGCGAGACCGCGGCGTCGTAGTTCGACAGCGTGAACCGCGGATCGACGTTATCGGCACGCTCCTGGAGCACGACGACGAGCGTGTCGTCGGGGGTACGCCGCCGGCGCGCATCGCAGCAGCACACCGCTGCAATAGCGGCGACCGTGATAGCGTTTACGCGTGGTGACATCGCGGCTTGCCGTGATCGCGGGATGCGGCCTTCTGCTCGCCAGTATCGACGCACGCCCGGTGCGCTCGCAACCGGCGCCCGCGGTCGCTGCGGTGGGCTCGGCCGCCGAGCCCGAGCCCGAGCCGGCCGATACCGAAGAGATCGGGACCGGCAGCGGCACCGCGTTGACCGCACCCGCCGATCCGAAGGCGCGCACCGTGTGGCTGTCGGAGCACCTGCAGGCCGCGATCACCGCGAAGACCACCGGCGCGAAGCCGCTGCTCGCGAAGGCCAAGATCGGCGTCGCGGTCTACGACCTCGCGACGAACGCCGAGCTGTTCACCCACGATCCCGACAAGGGCCTCAACCTCGCGTCGAACACGAAGCTGCTGACCTCGGTCGCGGCGCTCGCGACGCTCGGCGGCGGGTTTCGCTGGCGAACGACCGCGTACGTCGACGATCTCGACGAGAAGACCGGCAAGGTCGCCGGCGACATCTACCTGCGCGGCCGCGGCGATCCGGTGCTGTCGAAGTACGATCTCCAGCAACTCGCCGCCGATGTCGCGGCGCGCGGCGTTCGCACCGTCGAGGGTCAGCTCGTCGTCGACACGAGCTACTTCGACAACGCCGTCGAGCCGCCGCACTTCGGCGAGCAACCGAAAGAGCGCGCCGCGTTTCGCGCACCGATCGCGGCGCTCGGCGTCGCCCGCAGCGCGGTGACGGTCACCGTCACCGGCGAGCCCGGTGGCCCCGCGCGGGTCACACTCGATCCCGATTCCGGCGATTACGTCCGCGTCGCGAAGGCCGAGGTCAAGACGATCACCGAAGGCCGCACGCGGATCCGGATCGACGCGAAGGCGAAGCCCGATCATCTCGAGATCGACGTCACCGGCGCGATCAAGGTCGCGAACGGCAGCTACGACACCCGCAAGCGCGTCGACGATCCGGCGAAGTTCGCGGCGAAGGTGTTCGAGCAGGCGCTCGCCGATCAGGGCGTCCACATTGCGAAGAAGCTGATCGGCTCCGCCACGGTCCCGCCGACCGCGAAGCTGCTCGCCGCGCACGACTCGGCCGCGCTGTCGACGGTGATGCGCGCGATGAACAAGGAGAGCGACAACTACATCGCCGAGTCGATCCTGAAGACGCTCGGCGCCGAGACCCGCACGACGCCGGGCCCCGCGACCTGGGCCGACGGCACCGCGGCGGTCGCCGCTGCACTCGCGAAGATCGGCCTGCCGCCCGGCAGCTACCGGGCCGACAACGGCTCGGGCCTGTTCGACGCGAGCGCGGTGTCGCCGCACCAGCTCGTCACCCTGCTCCGCGCTGCGCGCAAGGATTACCGGATCGGCCCCGACCTCGTCGCGTCGCTCCCGACCGGGGGTGTCGACGGAACACTCGCCAAGCGTTGGCGCGATCATGCGGCGCGCGGACGGGTCCGCGCGAAGACCGGCACCCTGAACGCCGTGGTCTCGCTCGCCGGGTTCGCGGGGGTCGATGAAGCGCATCCGCTCGCGTTCGCGATCGTCCTGAACGACGTCCCGCAGGGGCAGCGTGGCGCGGCGCGTGCGATGGCGGACGAGATGGTGGATGCGATGATCGCGTACCTCGAAGCAAGCCACTAGCGCCGGTTGTTCGTCGTCGGCAACGGTGGTACCAACGGCGCATGGCCGAGCTCAAGGGTTCCAAGACTCACACGAATCTCAAGGAAGCGTTCGCCGGCGAATCGCAGGCGAACCGCCGTTACCTCTACTTCGCAAAGGTCGCTGACGTCGAGGGTCACCCCGATGTCGCGGGTCTGTTCCGCGATACCGCCGAGGGCGAGACCGGCCACGCACACGGCCACCTCGACTACCTGAAGCGCGTCGGTGATCCGGCGACGGGCGAGCCGCTCGGCGACACCGCGACGAACCTCAAGGCGTCGATCGCGGGCGAGACCTACGAGTACACGACGATGTACCCGGGCTTCGCGAAGACCGCGCGCGAAGAGGGCTTTACCGAGATCGCCGAGTGGTTCGAGACCCTGGCCCGCGCCGAGCGTTCGCACGCCGGTCGGTTCCAGAAGGGTCTCGACAGCGTCAAGTAGCCGGCAGTTTTCAGCTACCGTCGGGGCCATGCGCGAGCTGGCCCCTTTTTCGTTGGATGACCTCGCGACCGCGCCCTTTCACTGGGAGCGCTCCGCGGTGATCCGGGCGACGCCCGAGGCCGTGTTCGACGAGCTCGGCGATCCGTCGCTGTGGTTCCCGCTGATGCATCGCTCGGTGTGGAAGACCGGCGCGACCAGCGGCGTCGGTGCGATCCGCGAGGTCGAGCTCCGCGTGTTCGGCCGGTTTCGCGAGCTGTTCCTCGCGTGGGATCCGCCGGGCCGCGATGGCCACGCCCGGATCGCGTTCGCGATGACGGCGGTCGATTCGCCGCTCGCGGACCGGATGGCGGAGGAGCTGATGATCGCGCCGCACGCCGACGGCGTGGTGTTCACGTACGGCGTCTACATCGACCCGTCGAAGGTAGGGAAAGTGCTGCTGCCCGGCATGCGCCTCGTCCTGCGCAGCCTGTTCGCCGGCGGCGTACGCGGCCTCACCAAGCGGACAGCGTGGAGCGCCGACCGGGTTCGCGCTACACACGGGGCATGAACCTCGTCCGTCCGATCACGCGCCACGACATCAAGGGGCCGAAGCTCTACGCGCCGATCCGCGATGACTATCGCAATCGGGTGATCGCGATGAAGCAGCACCGCCGCGTGATCCTCGGCGACCGCGTCGAGATCGTGTTCGACAACCGGCTGATCCTGACGCTCCAGATCGAGGAGACGATCCGGCTCGAGAACCTGACTCGCGACGATCAAATCGCCGAGGAGATCCGGCTCGCGAACGAGCTGATGCCGACGCCCGACTCGCTCGCCGCGACGCTGTTCGTGCCGCTTCCGCCGGGCGCCGATGCTCGCGAAGTGCTCGGCCAACTGGTCGGCCTCGACGAGCATGTCGTGATGGAGATCGGCGAGCATTCGATCCGCGCGGCGTTCGAAGCGGGTCGTTCCGAAGCAGATCGAATCTCCGCCGTCCAGTACCTCCGGTTCCCCCTGTCGGCGGCGGCCCGCACCGCCCTTCTCACGCCGGGGACGCGGATCGCGGTCGAGATCGACCACCCGCGCTACCCCCACCGCGTAGAATGTCCGGAGGAGATGCGGGCATCGCTCGCCGCCGACTACGGAGAATGAGCGCGAGAAACGCGGAAAGTAGAATGACCATGAAGCTGGCCTTTGCGCTCGTCGTGCTCGCCGCCTGTGGTGGCTCGCACAAGCAGGTCGAAGCGGAGCGCGAACCGTTCAACTGCAAGGACCGCGCGGCGTCGTACGTCGCGGCGAAGAGCATGGGCGGCGACGAGGTCGGCGTCGCGATGGACTGCAAGGAAGCCGGCCCGCGGATCACGCGCTGGCGTACCGACAAGCTCGGCAACAAACAGAACGACACCCACCCGATCACGCCCGGCCAGTTCGATCAGACCTGGAAAGAGATCGACGGCACCGGCTGGCCGAACCTCCACGATTGCGCGAACGGCAGCCTGGCGAAGGGCGACCCGGTCTACCAGTTCGACATCGCCGACGACGAGAACAAGGCGTCGTTCTCGTGTCAGACCCGGGTGATGCCGTATCCGTACAACGACATCAGCGACCCGCTCGATCTGCTCGCGAACCAGGGCAAGCAGCTCGGCGACGACGAGCCGTCCGACGCGAAGGCGCTCGACAAGAAAGACAAGCAACGGTGAGCTCGGCGCCGCCGCTCCTCGGAACGACGGCGGTGGTGACCGGCGCGAGCCGTGGGATCGGACGCGCGATCGCGAGGCGCCTCGCGGATGCCGGCGCCGATCTCGCACTGTGGGCGCGCGATCGCGCGGCGCTCGAAGCGGTCGCGACGGAGATTTCGGCGCGCGGGCGGATCGCGCAGGTGTTCGAGGTCGACGTCACCGATCCGGCCGCGATCGATCGCGCGCGCGATCGAGTACGCGCGACGATGCCCGCGGTGCGCACGCTCGTGAACAATGCGGGCGCGGTCGTGCGCAGCGAGACCGCGAAGCTGACCGACGCCGACTGGGCGCGCGTGATGGCGGTCAACGCGAATGGCACGTTCTACGTCACGCGCGCATTCTTGCCGGACCTCGTCGCAGGGCGCGGACGCATCATCAATATAGCGTCGCGCGCGGGCCGCGAGGGCACTCCCCTATTGGCAGCGTACTGCGCCGCGAAGCACGCTGTCGTCGGGTTCACGAGAGCGCTTGCCGAGGAGCTGAGGGCTGGTAAGGTCTGCGTGAATGCGGTCTGCCCAGGCAGTGTGGACACCGACATGCTGCGCCTGGGTTTGCCCGACGCGAGTCCGGACATGACCCCAGACGACATCGCACGCACGGTCGAGTTCCTCGCTGTGACCGCGCCGTCGGCACTCACCGGCGCCTGTATCGACGTCTTCGGCTAACCCCATGCGCGACACGTTGGCCCCTCCGGATCCGGACGCGTTGTCATCGCTGCCGATGTTTCCGTTGCCGAACTGCGTACTCCTCCCAGGCGGCCTGTTGCCGCTCCACGTGTTCGAGCCGCGCTATCGCGAGCTCACGCGCGACTGCCTCGCGGGCAACCAGTTCATGGGCGTCGCGCGGCTGCGGCCGGGCTACGAGACGACGTACTACGGGCGCCCGCCGGTCTACGAGCGGTTCGGGGTCGGCAAGATCATCTGCAGCGAGGAGCTGCCGGATGGCAGGTTCGCGCTGCTGTTGCGCGGTGTCGCGCGGGTCGAGCTCGCGCGCGAGCTGCCGGCGGATCAGCGGGCGTATCGCCGGGTCGAAGCCCGGATGCTCGCGGACGCGGACCACGATCGCGCCGACGCGTTCGATCATCATCGCCGGCTGATCATGTTGTGCGATCGGCTCGCCGAGGTGATCGATGCAGGCGGCCCGCAGCTCCGCGATCTCGCGCGGTCGTTCGACGATCCGGGGATGTGCGCGGACGCGATCGCAGCGGCGCTCGTGATGGATTGTGATGCGCGCCAGGAGCTGCTCGAGGCGATCGATCCGATCGGGCGGATCCAACGCACGCTCGGCTACGTCAGCCACATGCTGTGCGAGCTCGCGCCCTGCCCTGAAGCCGTAAACTAGGGCTTGTCGATCCTGTAGCCTTCGCGGCGCTTTTGCGCGGCGCGCTTTTCCGCGTCGGACTTCGCGGCGGTCGCGCTACCGAGGTCGGTGACGCGCGTCTGGCCCGGAGAGCCGAGCTTTCCGAACCGCGTGTAGTACTCGGTCCCGCGGACTTCGATCTCCCAGAACTTCTTCTCGAGATCGTGGACCAAGCGAACTTTGAAGTCGGCGGCGACCGGGGCTTCGCCAGATTCGGGCTCGGGCTCGGGCTCGGGCTCGGGTTTTACCTTTTTCGGTTTCAGCGCGACGGGCTTCGCGTCGATGCGCTCGCCGACATAACTGGGAAACCGAGGGACGCCGTCGTTCGAGAGCTCTTGATAGCGGAACGTGATGATGGCGCCGATCGCCGGCGGTGCTTCGCGCTCGGCGTCGGAGAACCCGGTACCGACGTTGAACGTCGTGCCATCGGGCAACTGCGCGACGAGCGCGCCGAGCCGGCCCTTGTGCTTGCCGGTACCGGGCGCGTGACCGATCACGGTCGCCTCGGCATCGTGGAACGTCTTGACCTTGAGCAGCGTATTGGAGCGACCGACCGCGTACAGCGACTTCGGCTGGCGCAGCATCAGGCCTTCGCCACCGAGCGTCTCGACGCGGACCAGCTCTTCGCGCAGGTGATCCATGCCCCTGCAGACGACGTGCTCGAGCGCGCGCGCGTGCGGCGGCGCGGCGCGCTTCATCACCTTCTCGATGTGCGCGATCCGATCCTCGAACCCACCCTTCGCCTCGGGCGCGTCGAACACGACGTACGTGACCTGCTTCCACTCGTCGGACTGCGCGCCCGATCGCACGATGCTGGTCGTCCGCTGGAACTGCTTGCGCCCGACCCACAGCTCGCCGTCGAGCGTGTCGGCCGGGAGATCCGCGATGAACCAATCCGGCGCGTAAAACTTGTTACCGAGTCGCGAGATGAAGCCCTCGCCATCCCAGTACGCGCGGATGCCATCGAGCTTCTCGCTCATCCACCAGCCGGTCGGATCGTGGTCGGTCTCCCACTTGTGCGCGAGGAGGACCGGCGGTGCTTTGCCTTCCGCAGCGTCCTTGTCCTTCTTGACCGTCGCGGCCGAGCGCTGCGGCGCCGCCGAGCCGACGCGCGAGGTCTCGAACGCGTCGCCGAGGTGCTTGCGCAGGTGCTTGCAGGTCCGCGCGTCGACCGGCGCGCCTTGATTGCGCCACGCCGGGCACGTGCACATGAACACGTTGCCCTGGCGGCTCAGCGTGTATGTCGAGGTCGAGCCTTGAACCTCGACCGAGTCACCATCCTCGAGCACTAGACCATGGGGCCGACGCGACCGCCCATCACGATCGCGTTGTACTTGGAGACCTGGGTCTGGCGATACAGGCGCACGAGCACCGCGCCGCCGAGGGAGCACGCCCACAGGATCGTCATGTCGCTATCGCGCTTGCCGAAGTTCGTGACGAGCAGGATCAGGCTCGCGATGAACAGCGCCGCGTAGACCATCTGCAGCACGTTGATCTTCTTCTTCAGCGCGACGAGCTCCGGGCTCGGACCGCTGTCGATGACTTCCTTGTGCAAGCCTTCGTCCGCCATGATTCGAACCTACTCTTTGTAGCCCTCGCCCGCGAGCATCTTCTTGAGCCGCTCGTGGGCCTTCTTCGCCGCTTCCGGGGACGCGTAGGTCTCGATCGAGTCCATTCTCACCGTCTTGCCGTCGATCGAGACGAACGTCTCGACCTTGCGATTGCCGGCCTCGAGCACGAAGCGCTGGCCGGTCGGGCGCGCCGCAGGTGCAGCTAGAGCTGCCGGCCGCGGTGCCGGCTTGACCGCCGGGCGCTCGTCCTCTTCTTCATCACCGCCCTCGTCGCCGTCCTCGTCATCATCGTCGGGCTCGCTGGCACCGCCACCACCACCACTACCCGCGTCGGCATAGCCCTTCTTGCGCTTCTCGCGGACGAGCTTGTCGTACTCGGCTTGCGCGGCGGCGTCGCTCGGGAAGTCTTTGACCTGGGTCTGGCCGTTCGCGCCGATCTTGCCGTAGTTGACGAACAGCGTCTTGCCCTCGACGCGCGCGCGCCAGAACTTGGAGGAGTTGCCTTCTTCGAACTCGAGGTGAACGGTCCAGTCGCTCATGTCGCTCCTCCGCGTGCAGCGATCAGTTTATCGACCCGCGCCATGAGCTCCGAGCCGCGCGCGCGATCGGTCATCATCACGAACGCGCACAAGCCCTTCAGGTGCTCGAGCGTCTCGCCCTTGCCGGGCTTGCCATGCTCGCGATTCTTGATCGCGGCGCGCAGGTTGCGCACGGTCGTGCGAGGCACGCGCGCGGTCGGCCGGCCTTCCGGCGCCGTGTTGACGACGAGGCCCGTCAGCTGCTGGCGCGCACCGGAGCGCATCACGCGGGTCTTCTTCGCGTGGACCGTGAAGCCCTCGGCGCGAACGATCGCGTTCACGGCCTTCATCAGGCTCCCGATCTCGGGCTTCACATCGCCGTGCCACGAGAACGCGAGGTCGTCGGCGTAGCGCGTGTAGCGCGCACCGAGCTTCGCCGCGAGGCCCGAGAGCCGCGCGTCGAGACGGAGGCACAGCGCGTTCGTGATCGACGGGCTCGTCGGCGCGCCCTGCGGCAGCGAGCGCGGCCCGGTCGCGACGTAGTACTTCTTGCCGTGGGTCTCGACCTCTTGGCGCGGCGACTCGGTGCACAAGAGTGCCATCAGCGTCGCGAGCTGCTCGCCGAGGCCGGCGCGGCGGAGCAGGCCCTTCACGCGCCGCCACGTCACGGTCGGATAGAAGTCCTTGATGTCGAGCTTGACGAGCACCTTCGCGCCCGCGTGAATCCGCGCGTTCGTCGCGATCGAACGGCCGACGAGAAAGCCGTGCGCCGCGCCGTGAACGGGCAAGTGCTCGGTCACCTCGCGCGCGATCCAGCGCTGCACCGCCTTGAGGTCGGGCTTCGGTGCAGAGATCAACCGCGGCGTGCCGTCGCGCTTCGGCACGGTCCACCGCTTGTAGTGCGTGCCGCTGTCGACATCGCGGTGATAGGCGAGCCAGCGCAGCTTCGGCACCGTGAGGTTCACGGCCTTCGCGAACGCCTCGACGTCGGCGAGCTCGGGCAGCGCGTTGTCCTGGCGCTTGCGCTCGGGGTCGTCGGCGTCGAACCGATCGACATCCGCGGTGTCGTGCCACCACACCCCAGGGCCGAGGTGGACGATGTGCGAGGTCTTGTACGACGCCCACGCCGCCTTGTAGAGCTGCTTGCGGACGCGGCGCTCTTCATCACGGCGCGCCTTGTACGCCTTCTTCTCGCCGTCGCTGATCGTATGCGCGCCTGGATCGGTCAGGCCCTGACGCGCGATCTCGGCGTCGACCCACTCGCGAATGCCGCCGGCAGCGGCGACGTCGGCCCAGTGCAGCTCAGCCATGCGTCACCTGAAAAGCGGAGTGCTCGCCAGCTTCGTTACCACCCTCATGGGACACGGTAGGCTCACCGGTCTGCCGTCCTGAAGTCGATCGCGACGACGGGTCAAACCGCGGTGGCGTGGTTGGTCCAGCTGACCCGTCGTCGCGATCGACTTCAGGACGAGCAGACCAAGAACAGCCTACCTTGTGGTGAATGGCATCTGATCGAACCCGGATGGCGCGACGCCACCCTTGTGCCGAAGCACGGGCTAACGAAGCTGACGGGCACTCCAAAGCAAAAGCGGAGAAGAAATCGGTTCCGTTACCACCCTCATGGGACACGGTAGGCTCACCGGTCTGCCGCGCCGGAGGGCAATTCCCTTCGTGCTCAAACCGCGGTGGCGTGGTTGGTCCAGCTG
>Ga0105245_10000291_pt1 | contig 47913 bp, 53 predicted proteins | sample KBSM54metaG_FD_81523 | JGI IMG/M metagenome (GOLD analysis project Ga0105245, IMG submission 81523) | Miscanthus rhizosphere microbial communities from Kellogg Biological Station, Michigan, USA - KBS M5-4 metaG | ecosystem: Host-associated > Plants > Roots > Rhizosphere > Soil | place...
CCGCTGATCGGCGAGCTGACCCAGCACGCCCTCGGCTACTCGGCGGTCTGGCTGCTGGCCGGAGCGCTGCCGCTGATCGGAGCCGCGATCGCCACCCGCGTGCCCGACCCCTTCGAGCCGAAGCCGCCGCTCGAGGACGAACATCACCCGCTGATCGCCAAGGAGGCCGTACGGCCGGGAGCCGCGCTCGCGCTCGGCTCGATCGGCTACGGCACGATCGCCGCCTTTGTCGTCCTGCTGCTTGAAGCGCGCGGGGTCGGGCACGGCGCGACCGTGTTCGGCGCTTTCGCGACGATGGTCGTACTGACCCGCCTCGTCGGCGGCGACCTGCCGGACCGCATCGGCCCTGCCCGCGTCGCGATCGCCGCCGCCTGCGTCGAGGCGCTCGGGCTGTCGGCAATCGCCGTCGCCCACAGCCTCCCCGTCGCCCTCGCCGGCGCCCTCGCGATGGGCGCCGCCTTTTCCCTCCTCTACCCCTCGCTCTCGTTGATCGTCGTCAGCAACGTCTCCGACCGCCGGCGCGGCGCCGCCCTGGGCACCTTCACCGCATTCTTCGATGCCGGCGTCGGCCTCGGCGCGCCGCTGGCCGGCGCGATGGCAGCCTTGACCAGCTACGAGGGCGCCTTCTTCCTCTCCGCCGCCATCGCCCTGATCTCAGCGGCGACAATCGCCGTGGCGGTCGCCCCCGCGGCCCGAGCCGCCCTCGCCACCCGCTGACGAGAGGTGCAACGTTTTATCCCCCTGACAGGGCCGTAAAACGTTGCAGGTGTATCAGCGCTGTTCGATCAGCAGCGACTGGGCGGCGCGGCCGATGCGGCCGCGCTGGTCGGAGAGGACCGACTCGGCGGTGCCGATGCCGGTGGGCTGGGGGCGGGTGACGGCGTCGACGCAGACCCACTCGCCCTCGGGCATGCGCTCGAAGTGGACGGTGAGATCGACGTTGATGAAGACGTAGGAGTGGTAATCGAGCACGGCGCTGATCCCGTTGCCGACGTCGGCCGCAACCAGCGCCCGCTGCAACGGCGTCGGCTCCTCGCCGGCAACCAACGGCTGGCGCATCCGCAGCCACATCGTCGCCGGCCCGAGCTCGAGGAAGGCCCCCGCAACCGCTTTCAACTCCATCGCCGTGTGGTACCCGGCCTCCTGACCCGTCGGGAAGAACTCCGGCACCCAGCCTTCCTCGGGCCCCTGCGGCGCCTCTTCCTCGACCAACGCCTCGGGTGGCAACTCCAGCTCGGTCTTCCGCAACTGCCAAGCCGTAGCCCGCATCAGCTCCCCCGCCTCACCCGAGAGCGACGCCTCGACCATTCGCACCTTCCGCCCCGGCCGCAGCACCCGCGTCTCAACTTGCACCAGCCCAATCGGCACTGGCCTGAGAATCTCGAAGACGATCCGCCCAACCTGAAACGCCTCGGACCCCTCCATCGCCTCGATCTCCCGCCCCAACAGCGCCGACGGCGGCCCAGCGTGCTGAGCCCCCGGATCCCAGGGTCCCCTCGTCAGCTCAGTCGCAACAAAGCTGCCGCCACCGCTGGATTCATAGAAGCTCTCGTCCATCAGAGCGGGATCGTATGGGCGTCGGGGGTGGTCTCGCCGGATACTCAGCGCGAAGCGCGTCCGGCGAGACCACCCCCGACGCCCTTTCCTTTCTGTCACCTCTATGTAAGGACCTGGGCGTACTCTGGATGTAGACCGAAAGGAGCGAAATGACGACCAAGATCAGCAAGTCCGACCAAGAGTGGCGCGACCAGTTGACCCCCGAGCAATACGAGGTAACCCGCAAGGGAGGCACCGAGCGCGCCTTCACCGGGCCCTACGTCGATGAGAAGACCGCCGGCATGTACCACTGCGTGGGCTGCGGCACCGAGCTCTTCTCCTCGGACACCAAGTTCGACTCCGGCACCGGCTGGCCCAGCTTCACCGAGCCGGCCAACGTCGAGCACGTCGAGCTGCGTCCCGACAACAGCCTCTTCATGCGCCGCACCGAGGTCGTCTGCAAGCACTGCGACGCCCACCTCGGCCACGTCTTCGACGACGGCCCGGCGGACAAGGGCGGCCAGCGCTACTGCATCAACGGCTGCGCTCTAGAGCTGAAGCCCAAGTAAGGCGCCCCCGGACGCGGGAGCGAGGACGCGAGATCGCCGGGTGTGATCAGCGCGTCCTCGCGGGAGCGGAGGAGGCGCCGCCTGATTCAGGCCTTGCCGCCGGCACCGAGGTAGCTGAACTTCACCGCGAGGGCGACCGCCTCGGTGCGGGTGTCGACCTCGAGCTTGGCGATCGCGTTGCGCACGTGGGTGTGCACGGTCGCCGGGCTGAGCTGCAGTCGCTCGGCAATCTCTTTGACCCGCAGGCCCTCGGCCAGCAGCTCGAGGATCTGGCGCTCGCGCGGCGAGAGCTCGAGCAGCTTCTCGACCTCGGAGGGCTTGCCGCCAGCGAAATCGCCGCCGAGGAAGGTGCCGCCGCCGGTCACCGCTTTGACCGCGCGAGCGATGTCCTCCGCCGGCGCCGACTTCAGCACGTAGCCGGAGGCGCCCGCCCGCAGGGCAAGCGCCAAGAGGTCGGGTTGGGCGTGGGCGGTGAAGATGATCACTTTGGTCCGTGGCCGGACCTTGAGGACCTCCTTGGTCGCCTCGATGCCGTCGCGCTTGGGCAACTCGACGTCGATGATCAGGACGTCGGGCTCGAGCTCCTTGACGACGTCGACCACGTCGCGGCCGTTTCCGGCCTCGCCGACGATCTCGACGATGCTCGAATTGGCCATGCGGGACTTGATCGCCTCGCGGACGATCTCATGGTCGTCACAGAGGACGACGCGCTTGGCGTCCCGAACGCTAGTGCTCATGAGCAACCGATCCTCGCAGGAGAACCGTATGAATGCAAAATAGTGGGTAGCGTGAACCCACCTTCCCGCTCCTGTCGGTTCTCAATCAGGGCAATCATCGTGCGCCCGACCGCGACCGCGGTGCCGTTGAGCGTGTGGACCGGCTCTGGAGCCTCATCTTCATTCGGCCGGTATCGGCAGGCAAGGCGCCGCGCCTGATAGTCGGTCGTATTCGAGCATGAAGTCAGCTCGCGGTAGCGACCCTGGCTCGGGATCCAAGCCTCGCAGTCGTACTTCTTGGCTGCGGGGGCACCGAGGTCGCCGGCGGCGACGTTGACGACGCGGTAGGGAATCTCCAGCTCCGCGAGGATGCGCTCCTCGATTGCCAGCAAGCGCTCGTGCTCTTCGGCCGATTTCGACGGCTCGACGAACGAGAACATCTCGACCTTGTCGAACTGGTGGACACGGAAGATGCCGCGGGTGTCGCGACCGCCGGCGCCGGCCTCGCGGCGGAAGCAGGGCGAGAAGCCCGCGTAGCGGATCGGCAGTTGGTCAGCGGTGAGGATCTCGTCGGCGTGCAGAGCGGCCAGCGGCACCTCCGAGGTGCCGACGAGGAAGAGCTCGTCCTTGGGCACCTCGTAAATCTGGTCGCGATCACCGGGCAAAAAGCCGGTGCCGACCAGCGCCTCTTCGCGGACCAGAACTGGGGGAATGACCGGCTCGTGGCCCTCCTCGCGGACCAGGTCGAGGGCGAAGCGGACCAGTGCCAGCTCGAGCAGGACGAGGTCGCCCTTGAGGTAGGCGAAGCGCGAGCCCGATACCCGGGCCCCGGCCTCCATGTCGATCAGGGCGAGCTCCGAGCCGATCTCGAGGTGGTCTCGGGGCTCGAAGTCGAAGCTCGGCCGCTCCCCCTCCTCGCGCAGAACGACCGCGTCCTCCTCGGTCATGCCTTCCGGAGCGTCCGGGTCGGGCAGATTCGGCAGGCCCGTCACGACCCGCTGTAGGTCAGCGTTGACCTGCTCGAGCTCCGCCTTGCCGGACTCGATCGTCTGCTTCAGCTCGGCCACCGCCGCCATCTGCTCGGCCGCCTCCTCGCCGCGCTGCCTGGCCTCGCCGATCTGCTTGGAGATCGTCTTGCGCTCGGCCTGGGCGCCCTCGATCCGCGGCAACAGCTCGCGGCGGCGGGCGTCGAGCGCGAGCAGCTCGTCGACCTGCGCGGCCGCGCCGCGGCGCGCGAGCGCCGCCTTGACCCGCTCAGGGTCGGAGCGGATCAGCTTCAGGTCGAGCATTGCCCGTGAAGGTTAGGGCGAGGTTTCCGTGGAGGAAGTCTCGCCGGGACGCGGCGATTCTTCGGCTTCTTCACCGGCGTACTTGGCGACAAAGCGAGCGACGGCTTCGGCTTCTTTGCCGACGACGATGTTCTGCGGCATGATCGCGCCGGAGAAGCCGCCGTTCTGGATCGCGAAGAGAGCATCTTCATATGTCTCGGTTCGCCCATTGAGGTTCGGACCCTGCGTGCGCTGGCCGCGATTGCCGCTGCCTTGGGTGCCAGCGGCGCTGAGCGTGTGGCAGCCGGAGCAGTGCGTGGCGAAGAGCACGGCCCCTTCGTGGTTGGGGTCGCTATTGGAGACCGAGACGCCTTCTTCGCCGAAGCCGCAAGCGGCTAGCCCGAAGGCGGCGAGGATGGCCATGGCTGTAATAAGTGCCGGACGCACGCGGCGCGCATCATATTGTCTTGACCCGATCACGCTCTTCGACCATGCCAACGCCTGATCCAGCCCGCTTCCGCGCCGCCATGGCAACGCTGCCCACCGGGGTCACGGTCGTCAGCGCCGCCGGGCCCGAGGGACCGGCGGGAGCGACCGCCAACGCGGTCTGCTCGCTCTCGATCGAGCCGATGCTGATGCTGGCCTGCCTCGACCGCGGCTCGCGCACCCTGCTCGCAGTCCAGGCCGCCAACCACTTCGGCATCAGCGTCCTGCACGACGGCCAGGAGCCGATCGCCCGCGCCTTCGCGACCAAGGCGCCGGTGGCCGAGAAGTGGGACGGCGTGGCCTGGAGCGAGCGTGACGGCATCCCGGCGATCGACGACTCCCTCGCCTGGATCGCCTGCGAGCTGCGCGACGTGGTCGCGGCGGGCGACCACGTGATCGTCACCGGCGAGGTCCGCGACCTGGCGACGGGCGAGGGCGCGCCGCTGGTCTTCCACAGCGGCGAGTACCGCCCGCTGAGCTGACGCATCCGACATTGACCCACGTGGGGTGTGGTCAATATCGGATGCGCGTGCGGCGTAAGCTCAGCCGATGGCTGATCGCTTCCAAGAGCCGGGCTGGTTCACGAAGCACGTCTTCAACCCCTTCATCGCCGGGCTGAGCCGGACCGGGCTCAGCGTCGCCGGCTCGCGAGTGCTCGAAGTCAAAGGGCGCAAGAGCGGCGAGTGGCGCCAGACGCCGGTCAACCCGCTGAGCTTCGAGGGGAACATGTACCTGGTGGCGCCGCGGGGTCACACCCAGTGGGTGCGCAACCTGCGGGTCAGCGGCGAGGGTCGCCTGGTCGGCCGCGGCACCGAGATGTTCACCGCCACCGAGCTGGCCGACGAGGAGAAGCCCGCCCTGCTGCGCGCCTACCTGAAGAAGTGGAAATGGGAGGTCGGCGCCTTCTTCGATGGAGTCGGCGCGGACGCACCCGAGTCTGAGCTGCAGCGGATCGCCCCAGACCATCCGGTCTTTCGCATCTCGAGCTAGGGCACCGCGAGCAGGTCCGGTCAGCGGCAGCCGGTGGCGATCGCGAGCGCCTGGCAGACCTCGTCCATGCGTTTGCCGGCGAGGGAGGTAATCGGGTCGCTGAGGACGGCCTTGGAGACCGTTCTGACGTTGTCGAAACTGATCACGCAGTCGCCAGGCATCCCATCGCCGGTGCCGAGGCGGACCTCACTTGGGATTCCGCGGATGGTTCTCGTCAGGTAGGCGACGGTGACCTTCTGCATGACCGGAATCGCCTCGGCGCGAGTCAGAACCAGACCCGGCCGCCTCTTCTCGTCGGGTAGCTCCACCCAACAGATGTCGCCCCTCTTCACCACGGCTCTTCCTCTACCGCTTCCCGGGCACTTGCTTCGGCCCAAGCCATCTCCTCGTCGGTAACGGGAATCCGTTCGTAGCCTTCGCGGATTTCCCGGTCGATCCGGGCCTCCTCTTCGTCATAGAGGTAGGCATCGATCGCGTCGCGGATCAGGGCCGAGCGGGAGCGCCCTTCTCGAGCCGCCCGCTCGTCGAGCCGACTGAGCAGCGAGCGCGAGAGCTGAACCAGAGTCTGGGTTCGCTCGTCGTCGGACCGCGCCATCGGCCATATGGTATCCAATGCTCGGCTAGCCACCGGTCCCTAAGCGCCAGAGCCAAGGTTCCCTCCCCCGGAGTAGCCTTCCCTCCGATGGAGGCGGCAGCGGTCTCTCGTTCGCAATGGACGTTCGCCCAGTGGGGCATCGTCGTCCTCGCGGTCGTCCAGATCGTCTGGGCCGCGGCGGGCTTGATCGCCGAACCGAGCTTCCACTTCGGCGACGGCGCGCCAACCCAGCGAGTGCTCGGCGTCGACTTCAACGGCGTCCACGCCCTCTCCGGCTTCCTCCTCTTCGCCCCCGCCTTCTTCTTCGCCCTGAAGCCCCGCTGGGCGGTCCTCTACGCGATCTACGTCGCCGTCGCCCTAATCGCCACCGGCCTCTGGGCGATCTGGTCAACCAGCCCCGCCGGCATCTTCACCTTCCCCAACAACGACGCCGACGCGATCCTCCACATCTCCACCGGCGTGCTCTTTGCCCTCGTCGCCACGATCCAGCTCGGGCTCGACCGCCGCTAGCTCACGCGGCGAGACCGTCCTCACGCCAAACCTCCCAGCGAACCAGCGCCGGTTCGAACTTCACCCTCACGTAGGGAGGATCAGGTGCCCCTCCCAAAACACTCAAGCGAGGCTCCCGCCGAGCGTTTTGGGAGGGGCACCTGATTCTCCCGGCGCGAAGGCGAGTTAGAACGCGCCGCTGGTGCCCGCCGCTCGCAGCGCGAGAAAGAGAATGACGCCGCAACTCACGGCCATGATGCCCATCTCGCGCCGCACGATCGCCAGCGCCAGCTCCTGCTGGGCGTCGGCCGGCAGCGCTTCGAAGTCGACGTCGCCCAGCTCGCGTTCGGCGGCGCCGGTGCGGGCGGCCTCGGCGATCAGGGAGACGAGGAGGGGGAGGATCCCGTAGAGGTAGTGGAGGCTGTCGTCGGGTTTGTGGTTGGTGAAGACGAGCAGGCCGCCCAGCATCACCTGGATGAAGACCGCAACCTGGGCCGCCCGCAGCAGCAGCCAGAAGGGGACCGAGGAGCGATCGCGCAGCCAGGCCACCCCGCCGAGGGCGAAGGCGATGAGGTTGAGCAGGATGACGGCGCAACCGACGACTAGGTGAACGACCACCACGGATCTATTTCCTCCCAAGAGGGTCGGGATTCGGCTTGCTGATGCGGAAAAGCACTATGTAGCAATGTGTTACAAGGTCGGTATATAACTCGTCCTGCAGGCGGTGAGGCGGCGGCGACTGGCGCCCCGCGCGCGGCCCGCACAATTCCGATCTACCAGTGCTGAAGAGCTACCTGCCGATTCTCGTCTTCGCCTTCCTCGGCGTCACCGTTGGGGGGGCTTTCGCGATGCTCAATCACGTGATCGGGCCGAAGCGGCCGAAGCGGCCGACAGCCGCGAGCGTACGCCAGTCCGAGCCGTATGAGTCCGGGATTCCGGTCGAGGCCTCGCACGGCCTGCGCTTCGGGGTCAGCTTCTACCTGATCGCGATGCTTTTCATCCTCTTCGACATCGAGGTCGTCTTCCTCTATCCGATCGGGGTCATCCTCAAGGGCGCCGACAGCGTCTTCGTCCTGGGCGAGCTGGTCACCTTCATCGCCCTGCTGCTGGTCGCCTTCGTCTACGTCTGGCGCAAGGGGGCACTGGATTGGAGATAGAGAGACAGTCGATGCGCCAGCGCCAGCTGAGCGCCCGCGACATGCTGCGCGGCGACCTCGAGGGCGAGGAGCTCGAACGCTACGTCGAGGAGCGGGTCGTGATGACCCGACTCGAGGAGATGCTCAACTGGTCGCGGGCCAACTCGCTGTTCCCGCTCTCCTTCGGCCTCGCCTGCTGCGCGATCGAGGGGATCCCAATGTCCGCCGTCACGGCGCGCTACGACATCGCTCGCTTCGGTGCCGAGGCGGGGCGCGCCTCGCCGCGCCAGGCTGACTTCATCGTCCTCTCGGGCAGGGTCTCGATCAAGATGGCGCCAGTCGTCCGCCGCCTCTACGACCAGATGCTGGAGCCGAAGTGGGCGATCTCGATGGGCGCCTGCTCCTCCAGCGGCGGCATGTTCTCCAACTACGCCGTGGTCCAGGGCGCCGACAAGTTCATGCCGATCGACGTCCACATCCCCGGCTGCCCACCGCGGCCGGAGGCGGTGCTCTACGGCTTCACCAAGCTGCAGGAGAAGATCATGGGCAACGCCGATCAGGGCTGGCGCGCCCGCTACAACGCCGAGGGCACCGAGGAGTGGGCACGCGGCGGGCCGCGCAGCGAACCGAGCGCGGAGTCGGCCGAGGCCTACGAGGCGGCCAGGGAGCTGCTCCGTGCCTGACGCAACCGGGCTCGAGCTGATCCGCGGCGAGGTCGAGGCCGCGCACCCCGGCGCCGTCCTCGATACCGGCTTCTCTCAGGAGCGAGCCGTCCTCTCGATCGATCCCGCATTCATCCTCCCCGTCCTTACCTGGCTCCGGGAGGCTCCGGGTCAGGAATACACGTTCCTCTCCAGCCTCCATGCCGCCGACTACCTCCCGGCTTCCCCACGCTTCGCGGTGCACTACGAGCTCCTGAACCGCGATCGCGTAGAGCGCCTACGCGTGAAGGCCCTGTTGGACGACCCCGCCTCTCCCGCGGGTGGCGGTGTAGGGGGGACCGCCCCTGAGGACGCTTCAGCGACCGGAAGGGGCGGTGGGTCCCCTGCACCGACAGGACCCGCGGCCGACGGCATGGTCCTTCCAGAAATCGACTCCTGCGTGGAGATGTTCCCCACCGCCGAGTTCCAGGAGCGCGAGGTCTTCGACTTCTTCGGCATCGTCTTCAAGGGCCACCCCGACCTGACCCGGATCCTGCTGCCCGAGGACTACGTCGGCTGGCCGCAGCGGCGCGACTTCCCGGTCGGCGGCGAGCCCGTCACCTTCACCTACAACGAAAAGAACTATGGCTGAGCCGGGACCCTCTACTCACCCGCATATGGCCGAAGGCCATGGGCGGAATGGTGAGACGACCGCATCCATCTCTGATTCTTTGCGGTCGTCCGAGGTGATGACGGTCAACATGGGACCGCACCACCCCGCCACCCACGGCGTGCTGCGGCTGGTCGTCGACCTCGAAGGCGAGGTCGTGCGCGATCTCAAACCGGTGATCGGCTACGTCCACACCGGGATCGAAAAGTCCTGCGAGGACAAGAGCTACTGGAAGGTCATCCCCTTCGTCGAGCGGATGGATTACGTCTCCTTCTTCTTCCAGATGGAGGCCTACTGCGGTGCGGTCGAGCGGCTGGTCGGGCTGGAGATCCCCGAGCGGGCCAAGCACCTGCGGGTGATCTTCCTCGAGCTCAACCGCATCCACTCGCACCTGGTCTGGCTGGGGACGACGGCGCTCGACCTCGGCGCGATCTCGATGCTCTGGTACTGCTTCCGCGAGCGCGACCGCATCCTCGACCTCTTCGAGATGGCGACCGGCCAGCGCATGCACACGCGCTACTTCCAGGTCGGCGGCGTGATCGAGGACATCCCGGTCGGCTTCGCGAAGAAGCTGCGCGAGTTCCTCACCGACATGCCGGTGCGGATCGAGCAGTACCAGGCCCTACTCGACCGCAACGAGGTCTTCCTCTCGCGGACCAAGAACACCGGCATCGTCTCGCGCGAGCGGCTGCTCGAGCTGGGCGTGACCGGGCCGCTGCTGCGCGCCGCCGGCGAGCCCTGGGACCTGCGCAAGGCCTTCGACTACCTCGCCTACCCCAAGTTCGACTTCAAGGTGCCGGTCGGGACGATCGGCGACAACTACGACCGCTACCGCGTGCGCGTCGCCGAGATGTTCGAGTCGGTGCGGATCATCGAGCAGGCGCTCGACGGCCTGCCCGAGGGGCCGTTCATCGCCGACGACCGCAAGTACGTGCTGCCGCCTCGCTCGGAGCTCTCGACCTCGATGGAGTCGCTGATCCACCACTTCAAGCTCGTCACCGAGGGCTACCGGGTCGGGCCGGGCGAGATCTACTACGCGATCGAGAGCCCGCGCGGCGAGCTCGGCTGCTTCGTCCTCGCCGACGGCTCGGCGAAGCCGGCGCGAGTCCACTTCCGCGACCCCTCCTTCGTCAACCTGCAGGCCTTCAAGGACATGTCTGTCGGCAGCTACATCGCCGACATGATCTGCAGCCTCGGCATGCTCGACCCGATCCTCGGGGGTGTCGACCGGTGAGCCCCGTCGACGGCTTCGGCATCAGCAATCCCAAGCTGCCGGTCGACCGCGCCGTCAGCGAGGGGCGCGTCCCGGACCGCACGCCGGAGCGGATCCCCGAGCTGCACGAGGTCGACTGCCCAGCTGATCTGCAGAAGCGGATCGAAGAGCTGATGAGCCGCTACCCGGACCGCAAATCGGCCTCGATCCCGGCGCTCTGGGCGGTGCAGCGGCTCTACGGCTGGTGCACGCCTGACGGGATCCGCCAGGCCGCCGCGGTGATGCGGGTGACGCCCGCCTACCTCGAGTCGGTGGCGAGCTTCTACGACCTGCTGCACACCGACCCGGTCGGCAGCCACAAGATCGCCGTCTGCACCAACATCAGCTGCTGGATGCGTGGCGGCGACGAGCTGCTCGACGCTTTCAAGGCCGCCGCCGGCGAGGACGACGAGCGCTTCTTCGTCACCGGCTTCGAGTGCCTCGGCGCCTGCGACATCGCGCCGATGGCCTCGATCGACGAGCGCTACTTCGGCCCGCTCGAGGCGGCCGAGGCGCAGACCGCGATCGAGCAGCTCCGCGACGGCGCCGAGGTGCTGCCCGAGAAGGCGCTGGAGAAGCGCCCACTGCCGGGAGGCCCCGATGCCTGAGACTCGGATGCTGCTGAAGAACGCCGAAGACCCGGCGCTGCGCACGATCGACGGCTACAAGGGCTACGGCGGCTACGCCTCGCTGGAGAAGGCCTACAAGGAGATGGAGGCCGAGCAGGTCCTCAAAGAGCTCGAAGACTCGGGCCTGCGCGGACGCGGCGGTGCCGGCTTCTCGATGGGCAAGAAGGCCTCCTTCCTGCCGCGCGGGGAGATGAACAAGTACCTCTGCTGCAATGCGGACGAGTCCGAGCCGGGCGCTTTCAAGGACCGCGAGCTGATGCAGCGCAATCCGCACCAGCTGATCGAGGGGATCGCGATCGCCGCCCTCGCCGCCGGCGCCGGCCACGCCTTCATCTTCATCCGCGGCGAGTACGACTCGCAGGCCGACATCCTCGACGCCGCCGTCGCCGAAGCGTATGAGGCGGGCTACCTCGGGGTGGACATCTGCGGCTCCCATTGTGACCTGGAGTTGGTCGTCCACCGCGGCGCCGGCGCCTACATCTGCGGTGAGGAGACGGCATTGCTCGACGCGCTCGAGGGCAAGCGCGGCAACCCGCGGCTGAAGCCGCCCTTCCCGGCGGTGCAGGGCCTCTACGGCGGGCCGACCCTGATCAACAACGTCGAGACGCTCTCCAACGTGCCCCACATCGTCAAGAACGGCGCCGAGTGGTTCAAGGGCTTTGGCACCGAGCAGTCGCCCGGGACCAAGGTCGTCTCGATCTCCGGCTGCGTGCGGCGGCCCGGCAACTACGAGGTCGAGCTGGGGATCCCGACCCGCGAGCTGATCATGGACCTCGCCGGCGGCCCGCGCGAAGGCCGCGAGATCAAGGCCTTCTACCCGGGCGGCTCCTCCTCGCCGGTGCTCAAGGCCGAGGAAGGGATCGACCTCCCCTACTCCTTCGAGGCGATGGCCGAAGCGGGCTCGATGCTCGGCTCAGGCTCGATCATCGTCGCCGACGACCAAGTCTCGATCCCGCACATGGCACTGCGCACGGCGCGCTTCTACCACCACGAGTCCTGCGGCAAGTGCACCCCCTGCCGCGAGGGCACCAACTGGACGGTGAAGATGCTGGAACGGGTCGTGCGCGGCGAGGCGACGCCGATGGACCTCGACATCGTCGCCTCGGTGCAGGAGAACATCATCGGCCACTGCCTCTGCGTGCTCGGCGACTCGATGGCGATGCCGGTCGGGGCGATGGTGCGCAAGTTCCGCGACGAGTTCGAGGACGTGATCGCCGCGGCGAGCGAAGGCGAGCCCGCGGTTGGCGAGCGGCTCCCGGTCGTGCAGGGACCGGCCGAGACCCTGGGGGCGAGCACGTGATCGCGGAGCGACCAAGCGTGCATCCCTGGTTCTTCGCGCCGGGAGCGAAGCGGAGGTATTTGTGATGAGCGGCAAAGAGATCACGCTGATCATCGACGGGCGCGAGGTGACCGCGAGCGAGGGCGAGATGCTCCATGACGCCGCCAAGCGCGGCGACGTCGAGATCCCGGTCTTCTGTTACGAGCCGAAGCTCGGCGACCCCGTCGGCGCCTGCCGCATGTGCCTGGTCGAGATCGAGGGGATCCCGAAGCTGCAGACCTCCTGCTCGACCCCGGTCCGCGACGGCATGGTCGTCCACACGCGAACGGACCAGGTCAAGCACGCGCAGAGCGCCGTGGTCGAGTTCCTGCTCGTCAACCACCCGCTCGACTGCCCGGTCTGCGACAAGGGCGGCGAGTGCCCGCTGCAGGACATCTCCTACGGCTGGGGCCCGGGCAAGAGCCGCTTCACCGACCAGAAGCGCCACTTCGAGAAGCCGGTCGAGCTCTCGCCGCTGGTCGCGATCGACCGCGAGCGCTGCATCCTCTGCTACCGCTGCGTGCGCTTCAGCCAGGAGGTCTCCGAGGACTCGCAGCTGCAGTTGCTGGAGCGCGGCGACCGCACCTTCGTCGGCACCTTCGACGACCGGCCCTACGCCAGCCCCTTCCACGGCAACATCACCGACCTCTGCCCGGTCGGGGCGCTGACCAACTACACCTACCGCTTCCGCGCCCGGCCCTGGGACATCGAGCAGGCCGGCTCGGTCTGCACGCTCTGCCCCAGCCAGTGCAACGTCAGCTTCACCGTGCGCGACGAGCGGGTGAAGCGGGTAATCGCCCGCGACAACCCCGACGTCGACGACGGCTGGCTCTGCGACCGCGGCCGCTACGGCTTCGAGATGTTCGACGCGGCGGAGCGCGTGCGCGGGCCGAAGCTGCGCGGCGGCGTCGAGGTGGAGTGGACCGAGGCGATCGCCAAGGCCGCCGCGGCTTTGAAGCACGGCGGGCCAGCGAGCGCCGCGATCGTCGGCGACGCCTCCAACGAGGAGGGCTACCTGGTCCAGCGGATCGTGCGCGAGGCGCTCGGTTCGGCTCACGTCGACTCGCGCCGCTCAGACGGTCCCGATCAGCAGAGCATCCTCGAGCTGGCCCAGCCCGAGCTCAGCGCAAAGGTGGCCGACATCGATCAAGCCGAGCTAATCCTCGTCATCGGTACCGACCCACTGCAGAGCTCGCCGATCCTCGACTTGCGGGTCCGCAAGGCGATCCGCCGCAACGGGGCCCGACTGGCAGTCGCGACCGAGCGACCGACGGCACTCGACGGCGGCGCCGAGGCAATCGTCCGCTACGCGCCCGGAGAGGACATCCATTTCATCCACGAACTCGCAAAAGCGGTTGGTGGCGAAGAGAACGTTGCAACTCCATTGGCCGAGAGCCTCCGAGACGCCGACCGGACCGTCGTGATTTGGGGTGAGCGAATCGGCGACCTGGGAGTGAGCGCGCTGCTCGAGCTCGCCAAGGCACTGGACATCGCCAGGGTCGACGGCGCCGGGCAGCTCGAAATCCCCGATACGACAAATGCCCGCGGCCTGCGCGAGGTCGGAGTTCTTCCCGATGCCGGTCCGGGCCTCTCGCCGGTCACGCCGATCGAGGAGGGCAAGTCGACAGAGGAAATCCGCGCCGCGCTGAAGGCCGGCCAGATCAAAACCCTTCTTCTTTTCGGCACCGACCCCCTGCGCGACTTCTCCGATACAGAAGCTTGGAAAGAAGCGCTAGCCGCAGCGGATCACCTAATCGCCTTCTCGACGTTCGACACAGCCACTACCGCAATGGCCGACGTGGTCTTCCCACTAGAGACCCATGCCGAGAAAGACGGCACGATCACTCATCCCGATGGTCGTCTGCAGCGCGTCCGCCCCAGTGCCTCCCGCCCCGGAAACATCCGCCCGAATTGGGGCGTCCTCGCCGAGCTCTCCCTCGCCCTCGGTCACGACACGGGCATCTCTTCCCAGCCTTCGGCCTTCGCAGCCCTGACCGAGGCTGTTCCTTTCTATTCGGGCATTGCCGACTCTGACATCGGTGGCCGCGGCATCAGGTGGCAGGAGACCGACGGAGCCGCGGCCCTGCCCAAGCCGATCAGCGGCAGCACCACCTGGTACGAATCTCGCAGCGCTGGCGATGAGCCTGCCAAGGGCCTCCTCCTGGGCACCTACCGGGACCTTTGGGCAGGACCGATCACCGAGCTGAACGCGCCGCTGAGATTCCTGCAGCCGAGACAGCGCCTTGAGCTTTCCCCGCAGGACGCCGAGCGGCTCGGGCTGAAGAACGGCGACGCCGTTCGCGTCTCCCAGAGCAGCAGCAGTGTCGAGGCGAAGACGCTGATCAAGGAACGGGTCCCCGAGGGCGTCTGCTTCCTTCTCGAGGGGACCGCCGAGGACAATGCCAACGCACTGCTGAACGGCTCCCCCGTCTCTGTCCAAATCGAGAAGATCCCCGCCGCCTAGATGCTGCCCGCCGCCGATACCCAGTTCGTCGAAGCCACCTGGATCATGGTGGTCAAGAGCCTCGTCATCTTCGCCGTGATCTTCGGCATCCTGCCGCTGATGACGGTGCTCGAGCGCAAGCTGATCGGGCGCTTCCAGCATCGCTACGGGCCCAACCGGGTCGGTCCGTTCGGCCTGCTCCAGCCGCTTGCCGACGTCGGCAAGCTGATCTCCAAGGAGGCGTTCCGGCCGGCCAACGCGATCGGCACGCTCTTCATCCTCGGGCCGCTGCTGCCGGTGCTCTCCGGCGTGCTCGCCCTGGCGATCATTCCCTGGGGCGACGTCCAGGGCGGCGTCGGCTTCTACGGCATCGACGTGCCGATCGGCATCCTCTACTTCTTCGCCGTCGGCTCGATCGCCTTCTACGGGCTGCTGCTCGGCGGCTGGTCCTCGGGTTCCAAGTACAGCCTGCTCGGCGCGATGCGCGGCGCCGCCCAGCTGATCTCCTACGAGGTATCGATGGGCCTCGCCCTGCTCGGCGTGATCATGATGGGCGGCTCGCTCTCGCTGGTCGACATCGTCGAGGCCCAGGGCACGATCTGGTACATCGTCCCCCAGTTCGTCGGCTTCCTGATCTTCATGCTGGCCGGCTTCGCCGAGACCAACCGCACGCCCTTCGACATGCCCGAGGCCGACGCCGAACTCGTCCAGGGCTTCATGACCGAGTACGGCGGCATGCGCTTCGGCAGCTTCCTCCTCGTCGAATACATGGAGATCCTGGTCGTCTCCGGCGTCGCCGCGGCGATGTTCCTGGGCGGCTGGATGGGTCCCGGTCCCAGCTTCCTCGACCCGATCTGGATGCTGGCCAAGATGCTCGGCCTGGTGCTGGTCTTCATCTGGGTGCGGGCGACACTGCCGCGCCTCCGTTACGACCAGCTGATGAGCCTCGGCTGGAAGATCCTGCTGCCGCTGGCGACGCTGAACGTTCTGGTGACCGCAGTCCTGGTGGTGGTGACGTGAGGGCCGTAACGCGTTTTCGTCCCTATGCATGGAAAAAGCGTTACGGCCAGGAGGTGGAGTGTGGCTGAGTTTCCCTACCTCAAAGACCAGGACGTGGTCGAGGTGCAACGGGGGCCGGAGCCCGGTGGAGTCGGTGGCGCCTACCGCGCCTTCGGGGAGACCCTGCGCGGGCTGAAGACGACGATGTCGCGCCTGATCGAGGGCCCGCTGACGATCGAGTACCCGGAGGAGAAGACACCGGTCTACCCGCGCTTCCGCGGCCGCCACAAGCTGCATAAGTTCGAGGACTCCGGGCTGGAGAAGTGCGTCGGCTGCTCGCTCTGCGCGGCCGCCTGCCCGGCCGACTGCATCCGCGTCGTCGCCGCGGAGAACATCCCGGGCGAACGGGTCTCGGCCGGCGAGCGCTACGCCGCGGTCTACGAGATCAACCTCTCGCGCTGCATCTTCTGCGGCTACTGCGAGATCGCCTGTCCCTTCGACGCGATCACGATGGGCCACGACTACGAGATGTCCGACTACGACCGCAGCGACCTGATCTTCACCAAGGAGATGCTGCTGGCGGAGCCGATCGAGCGCACGCCGCTGCGGGCGGAGGGCGAATAGATGGAAGCGGTGCTCTTCTTCCTGGCGGCGCTCGGCGCCCTCGGAGGCGCGGTCGGCGTCGTCGCCATGCGCACGCCCTTCTACGGCGTCCTAGCCCTGCTCGTCCACCTCTTCTCGCTGGCGGTTCTCTTCCTGCTGCTCAGCTCCGCCTTCGTCGCCGCCGCCCAAGTGGTCGTCTACGCCGGCGCGGTGATGGTGCTCTACGTCTTCGTGGTCGCCTACGTCGGCGGCGACACCGAGTCGGCCTGGGAGCCGATCCCAGGCCAGCGCTTCCTCGGCCCCTTGCTGGGAGCCGCGATCTTCATCGAGCTCTCGATCGCCGTCCTCTCCTCATCCCTGATCGCCCTGGGAACCCACGGAGCCGACGTCAAGCCCGGCTTCGGCGACCCCGCCGGCATCGGCAAGCTCCTCCTGGAACGCTTCCTGCTGCCTTTCGAGGCCTCCTCCATCCTGCTCCTGCTTGCAGCGGTCGGGGCGATCGTCCTAGCCGGTCGCGTGGTGACGGACGGGCCTGGCAAGGGGAGCGCGGAGTGAACGTCGAGTGGTACATCGTCCTCTCCAGCCTCCTCTTCGCGGTAGGAGCCATGGGGATCCTCCTGCGCCGCAGCCCGGTAGTGATCCTGCTCTGCCTCGAGCTGATGCTCAACGCCGGCAACCTGGCCCTGGTCGCCTTCAGCAAGATGGTGGGCAACCAGCAGGGACAGGTCTTCGCGATCGTCGTCATGGTCGTCGCCGCCTGCGAGGTGGTCGTCGGCCTCGGCCTGATCGTCGCGATCTTCCGCCGCAAGCTGCCGCTCGACGTCGATGAGCTGCGGGAGCTGCGCGGATGACGATCGCGGAGCGACCAAGCGTGCATCCCTGGTTCTTCGCGCCGGGAGCGAAGCGGAGTTCATGATGACGGCGACCTCCTGGTCCTGGCTGGTCCTGCTCTTGCCGCTGCTCGGCTCGATCGCGATCGCGCTCGGCTTCAGGGCGCTGCCGGCGAAGGCCGCCGGGGCGATCGGCACCGCCGCGATCGGCCTCGCCTTCCTCTGCGGCGTCGGCGCCCTGATCCACCTGCTCGGCGAGGCGCCCGACGCCCGCCACCATGCCTCCTCGCTCTGGGACTACGCCAGCGTCGCCGGGCTCGACATCAAGCTCGGCATCTTCGTCGACCCGCTCTCGGTCTTCATGGTGCTCGTCGTCACCGGCGTCTCGACCCTGATCCACCTCTACTCGTTCGGCTACATGCAGTCCGACGAGGGCTATCACCGCTTCTTCAGCTACCTCAACTTCTTCGTCTTCTCGATGCTGCTGCTCGTCCTCGCCGGCAACTTCGTGCTGCTGATCGTCGGCTGGGCCTTCGTCGGCTTCGCCTCCTACGCGCTGATCAGCTTCTGGTACCGGCGCCAGACCGCGACCAGGGCTGGAATGAAGGCCTTCGTGATCAACGTCGTCGGCGACATCGGCCTCGTGCTCGCCGCCTTCCTGATCTTCCGCGAGCTGGGGACCTTCGAATACAGCGAGGTCTTCGCCAAGGCGCCGCAGGTCTTCAGCACCAACGAGTGGACGATCACCGCGATCTGCCTGCTGCTCCTCGTCGGCGCCTTCGCCAAGTCGGCGCAGCTGCCCTTCCACACCTGGCTGCCCGACGCGATGGAGGGTCCCACCCCGGTCTCCTCGCTGATCCACGCGGCGACGATGGTCACAGCCGGCGTCTACCTGATCGCCCGCACCCACGCGCTCTTCGTCCTCGCCCCCACCGCCGCCGACATCGCCGCCTTCACCGGCCTGGCGACGCTGCTCGTGGCGGCGACGATCGCGCTGGTGATGACCGACCTGAAGCGGGCGATCGCCTACTCGACGATGAGCCAGATCGGCTACATGGTCGTCGGCGTCTCGATCGGCGCCTACAGCGCCGGCATGTTCCACCTGATGACGCACGCCTTCTTCAAGGCGCTGCTCTTCATGGCGGCCGGCTCGATCATCGCCGCGATGGCCAACGAGCAGAACATCGACAGGATGAGCGGCTTCGGCAGGGCGATGCGCTTCACCTCGGTGACGATGCTCTGCGGCGGCCTCGCCCTCGCCGCCTTCCCCGGCACCTCGGGCTTCTTCTCCAAGGACGAGATCCTCGCCTACGCCTCGGCCCGCGGCGGCATGTACCTGATCTTCACCGTGCTCGGCTACTTCGGCGCGCTGCTGACCGCGATCTACACCTTTCGCCTGATCTTCCGCGTCCTCCCGGGCAAGCCGTGCCCGGAGGCGCAGGAGCTGATCGACACCGGCCACGTCCACCACGCCCACCCCTTCAACCCGGCGACCGGCGAAGAGGAGGACACCGAGGTCGGCTTCCCCGGCCCCGAGCACCACATCGCCGAGTCCTCGCTGCCGATGCGGATCGCGATGGGCGTGCTCGCCTTCGGAGCCCTCTTCGCCGGCCTGGTCCAGGTGCCGGGCGTCGACGACGTGGTGACCAAGTTCCTCGATCCGGTCTTCGCCGATTCGCCGCTCTCTGAGATCCACCCCTCGCTCACCGCCGACTGGATCGGCCTGGCGATCGGCGCGGCGATCTCGCTGGCTGGGATCGGCATCGCCTACTTCCTCTACGTGGCGCGCCCGGAGACCCCCGCCGCCCTGCAGCGGCGCTTCTCCGCAGTCCACGCCTTCCTCTACAACAAGTGGTACTTCGACGAGGCAATCGACTTCCTCATCGTCCGCCCGGCGCTGGCGATCGGCCGCTTCGCCAACCGCACCTTCGAGCGGCTCGTCGTCGACGGCCTCGTCAGCGGGACCGAGGACGTGGTCGGCGGCGGTGGCCGCCTCGTCCAGCTCGTGCAGAGCGGCTTCGTACGCAGCTACGCCCTGCTGCTGATCGTCGGCTTCGCCGGCCTCGCCCTCTACTTCCTGCTCACCTCCTCATGATCAACTCGCTGCTCTGGACACCGCTCGTCTTCGGCTTCGTCGGCCTGCTGATGCCGCGCCGCTACGCGGGCTGGTGGGCGACGCTGGGCACGGCGGTGACGCTCGGCCTGGCGATCTCGATGGTGGCCGGCTTCAACTCGGGCGCCGGCCTGCAGGACACCGTCGACGTCAACTGGATCCCCGGCCTCGGCGTCGACTACAGCCTCGGCGTCGACGGGCTCAACGTCTTCCTGGTCCTGCTCACCACCGTGCTCTGGGTGGCCGGGACGGCCTTCGCCGCCTTCCGCGAGCAGGAGCGCCCGCACCTCTTCTTCCTGATGATGCTGCTCGGCGAGACCGCAACCCTGGGCTCGTTCCTGGCCCAGGACCTGCTGCTCTTCGTCCTCTTCTTCGACCTAATGCTGGTGCCGTTCTACTTCCTCTTCGGCGCCTGGGGCAGCGACCGCGAGGACGGGCCGACCGCCGCAGCGGCGACCCTGAAGATGATCGTCTACACGCTGATCGGCTCGCTGCTGATGCTGGTCGCGGCGATCGCCACCGCGATCATCTCGGCCCAGGACGGCGGCCACCTCACCTTCTCGATCGCCGAGCTGGCCCAGCACCCGATCGGGGAAGGCAGCCAGCGCTGGATCTTCTGGTTCTTCGCCGCCGCCTTCCTGGTCAAGATGCCCGCCTTCCTCCTCCACGGCTGGATGCCCGACGCCTACCGGGCGGCGCCGCTGCCGGCGCTGGCGGTCTTCTCCGGCGTGCTGGCCAAGGTCGGCGCCTACGGCTTCCTGCGCGTGGTGCTGCCGCTCTTTCCAGCGGCGACCGTGGAATTCCAGGAGGTGATCCTGGTCATCGCCCTGGCCTCGATCCTCTACGGCTCGGTGATGGCCTTCACCCAGACCAATATCCGGCTGGTCGCCGGCTACTCCTCGGTGGCGCAGCTCGGCTTCATCACGGCCGGCATCTTCGCCCTGAGCGCCGACGGTTCCGACGGGGCGATCCTGCAGATGGTCAACCACGGCCTGGTCGTCGCGCCGCTCTTCGTCATCGTCGCGATCCTGGCCGAGCGGTCCGGCACCGAAGACCTGCGCGAGATGGGCGGGATGGCGGTGAGGGCACCGGTCCTGGCGGCGCTCTTCCTGATCGTCACCCTGGCTACCCTGGCGATGCCCGGCTCGGCCAACTTCGTCGGCGAGTTCTACATCCTCAACGGCCTCTTCGACTCGAAGATCGTCTTCGCCTTCGTCGCCATCTCCGGCGTCGCGATGAGCGCCTACTACGCGCTGCGCCTCTACCAGCGCACCATGCACAACCGCAAGCCGGACTCGCTGCCGTCGCGGGAGATCGGCTTGCGGGACGGCATCGTCCTGGTCCCACTCGTGCTCTGCATCATCGGCCTGGCGCTGTATCCCCAGCTGATCCTGAAGCGGACCGATGAGTCGGTACAGCAGAGCGTGGCCCCGGCGACCGGCGGCGGAGCGGCGAAGGCCCCGAACGTATTCACCTTCCAGGAATACCGCGGAGGGAAGCGATGAACTTCAACGCCCCCCACATCGATTACGCCGCCCTCTCTCCGGTGCTGGCGCTGACCGTGGGGCTCTGCGTCGTCCTGCTCAGCGGCGTCTTCAAGCCGCTCAAGCGGACCGTGCCGGGACTCACGATGATCACGCTCGCCGCCACAGCCGGGCTGCTGGCCTGGCGCTGGGACAACCCCCAGGACCTGGTCTCGGGCGCACTGCGGCTCGACGACCTGGCGATCTCGATCTCCTTGATCGCGATCCTCACCGCCGCCTTCGCGATCTTCTTCTCCACCCGCGAGCCCGCGGTCGAGGAAGCCGGCTCGGGCGAGTACCACGCGCTGCTGGTCGGCTCGGTGCTCGGCATGGTTCTGCTCGCGCAGGCGCAAAACCTGGTCACCTTCTTCGTCGCGATCGAGACGCTCTCGATCCCGCTCTACATCCTCTGCGCCACCAACCTGCGCCGTGAGAAGTCGCTCGAGTCGGGGCTCAAGTACCTGATCGTCGGCTCACTCGGCTCGGCGACGCTGCTCTACGGGATGGCCCTGGTCTACGGCGGCTCGGGCTCGACCGACTTCGCCGGGATCGCCACGGGCATCGCCAAGGAGGGCGTGCTCGGCGACCCACTCGTCCTTGTCGGGATCGCGATGACCGCGGTCGGGCTCGCCTTCAAGACCTCGATCGCCCCCTTTCACCAGTGGACGCCCGACGTCTACGAGGGCGCGCCCTCGCCGGTCACCGGCTTCATGGCGGTGGCGACCAAGGCTGCCGCCTTCGCCGTCTTCATCCGCTTCTTCGATGTCGCCCTCGCCCCCCAGGCCAGCGACTGGCAACCGGCCCTCGCCGCCCTCGCCGCGATCTCGATCGTCATCGGCAACGTCGGCGCGCTGGGCCAGGACTCGCTCAAGCGCCTACTCGGCTACTCCGGCGTCGCCCAGGCCGGCTACATCCTCGGCGGCCTCGTCGTCGCCAGCGAGGCAGGCGTCAACGCGATCGTCTTCTACCTCGCCGCCTACGCCTTCATGAACCTCGCCGCCTTCGCCGTCGTCATCGCCCGCGAGCGCGAGACCGTCTTCGGCGACCACATCGACGCGGTGCGCGGCCTCGGCGCCGAGCGCCCGCAGCTCGCCTGGCCGCTGACGATCTCGATGCTCGGCCTCGCCGGCCTGCCCGCCACGGCCGGCTTCATCGGCAAGCTCTACCTGATCGAGGCCCTGGTCGAAGGCGATTACACCTGGCTCGCCGTCTTCATCGCCGTCGGCACGATGATCTCGCTCGCCTACTACCTGCGGGTGGTGGCGGCGATGTGGATGAGGAGCGAGTCGGCCGGCGCCGTGCCGGCAATTGCGGGGGCGTCTCCGGAGGCGGATCCGATCGACCCGGAGGCGGGGCGGCGTCCGTATCTCGTCGTGCCGGCATTGCTCGCGGCCGCCGCGACGATCTTCTTCGGTGTCATTCCCCAGCCTCTGGTCGAGTTCGCGGAACACGCCGGGTCTTCGCTGTTCTGACAGGCGTCTCGGCGCGGCGGGTCCTGTCGCCGCAGGAACCCCCACCCCTTCCGGTAGCTAAAGCTTCCTCAGGGGTGGGTCCCCCTACGGCGCCACCCCCCGCGAGTGACGTATGGTCAGGACATGGGTGAGCGGCCGCAAGCGCTTCAAGCGGAGACGATGTGCGGGGCGTTTCAGATCACCGCGGAGGAGTGGGCGGATAGCCCGGCGCTGCGGTTCAAGGACAGTGATTACGAGGCGTCGTGGGCCGATTACGCGGAGGCGGTGCGGAAGCGGGCGGCGGGGCTCGCGAAGCTTGGGGTTGAGCGGGGCGACACGGTTGGGTTCATGCTGGTCAACCGGCCCGCGTTGCACCTGACCGATGCGGCAGCGATGCACCTAGGGGCCACTTGTTTCTCCGTGTACAACACGTCGTCGCCGGAGCAGGTCGAGTACGTGGTCAAAGACGCCGCCAGCCGGGTGATCGTCACCGAGCAGGCGTTCCTCGAGACGGTGCTGGCGGCGCGGGACGCGGTCGGCACGCTCGAGCACGTGGTCGTGATCGACGGCGAGGCGCCGGAGGGGACGATCGCGATCGCCGAGCTCGAGGCCATGGGCGAGCCCGGCTTCGACTTCGAGGCGGCCTGGCGGGCGGTCGAGCCCGACGACGTGCTCTGCCTGATCTACACCTCGGGCACGACCGGGCCGTCCAAGGGGGTGCAGCTCACCCACGCCAACATGGTGTCCGTCTGGCGGGCCTGCGACGAGGTGCAGCAGACCACTCCCGGCGGGCGGATGATCTCCTACCTGCCGAGCGCGCACATCGCCGACCGCTGGGCGGGGATCTACGCCCAGATGATCTATGGCAGCTGCGTCTACTGCTGCCCCGACCCGCGCCAGATGGTCGCCTACTCGATCGAGGTGAAGCCGACGGTCTGGGGTGGCGTGCCGCGGATCTGGGAAAAGCTGAAGGCGGCGATCGAGGTCGGGATAGCCGCCGAGGCGGATGAGGCAAAACGCGAAGCGACGGTGGCGGCGATCGAGCTCGGCCGCCGCCGGGCCCGCGCGATGATGGACGGCGGCGCCCCGGCCGAGCTCGAGGCGGAATGGGAGCGGGCCGACGAACAGGTGCTTTCGACGATCCGGGCGATGCTCGGCCTCGACCAGGTCGAGTCGTTCGTCGTCGGCGCGGCGCCCACCCCGCCGGAGGTTCTCGAGTTCTTCCTCGCCCTCGGCATCGAGATCCGCGAGACCTGGGGGATGTCGGAGACCACCGCGATCGCGACGCTCAACCCGCCTGGCGGCGCGCGGGTCGGCACGGTCGGGCCGCCGATCCCCAACACCGAGGTGAAGCTGGCCGAGGACGGCGAGGTGATGGTGCGCGGCCCGCAGGTGATGCTGGGCTACCGCAACATGCCGGAGAAGACGGCCGAGGCGCTGAGCGAGGATGGCTGGCTGCTGACCGGCGACGTCGGCGAATTCGACGAGTCGGGCTACCTGCGCATCGTCGACCGCAAGAAGGAGCTGATCATCAACGCCGCCGGCAAGAACATGTCGCCGGCCAACATCGAGGCGAAGCTGAAGGCGGCGACGCCGTTGATCGCCCAGGCGGTCGCGATCGGGGACAACCGCCCCTACAACGTCGCCCTCTTCGCGCTCGACCCGGAATCGCTTGCCGCGCGTGGGCTCGCTCCGGAGGATCCCGCCGTGGGCGAAGAGATCGCCACCGCGGTCGAGACCGCCAACGCTCGCCTCTCCCGGGTCGAGCAGATCAAGCGCTTCAAGATCCTCCCCGGTGAGTGGACGCCCGGCGGCGAGGAGCTGACGCCGACGCTGAAGCTGAAGCGCCGCCCGATCGAGCGCAAGTACGAAGCGGAGATCGAAGCTCTCTACAGCTAGGCGCGAGCCCTCGGTGACCTGAAAGGGTCCGCGGATCGGGGTCCTTCTCACAACCGCCGCGATCGTGATCTCCGTCGGGATCGGGGTCGCTTCCGAGCACCGCTGGCCGGCGGGTGCGGCGATGGTCGCGCGGCGGGCGCTGACCCTGCTGCTCTACGTCTTCCTGCCGCCGGTGATCTTCTTCAACATCGCCAAGGCGAACATCGATCTCAGCCACGGGGTCGGCCTCCTCCTCGGCATCGTCGCCTCCTCCCTCGGCGCGCTCTTCGCCTACCTGATCGCGAGCCGGGTGCTGCGGCTGCCGCGCTTTCAGACCGGCGCCGTGGTCTGCACGATCCTCAGCGTCAACACCGGCTACCTCGGCTACCCGCTGACGGTCGCCCTGCTCGGCCGCGACCAGCTCTCCACCGCCGTCCTCTACGACGTGCTCGTCACAGGCCCGTGCCTGCTGCTCGGCGCCTTCGCGATCGGCGCCGCCTTCGGCACCAAGGCGGGCGAAACGCCGCGCCAGCGCGTCCGCGCCTTCTTCACCCGCAACCCCGCCCTCTACGCCGCGATCCTCGGCCTGCTGGCGCCGCGGGCGCTGGCGCCCGACGCGCTCGTCGACATCTCCCAGGCGCTGATCGTCGCCATCCTGCCGATTGGCTTCTTTGCCGTCGGCGCCACCCTGGCCGAGAACGCCGAGCACGGCCAGCTGCCTATGCCGCCGCCCGTCACCCGCCCGGTCGCGCTCACGGTCGTCACCCGCCTCGCTGTGGTGCCGGGACTGCTGATGCTGATGGCGGCGCCGCTGATCGACCTCCCCGCCGCCTACCGACTGCTCTCGGCAATGCCCTCCGGCCTGAACTCGCTCGTCGTCGCCCACGCCTACGGCCTCGACATGGAGATCACCGCCGAGGCCGTCACCTGGTCGACGATCATCGTCGTCGGCGCCGCCCTCGTGTCACTCTTGTTCTGATGCTGCACCACGTCGGGATCGAGGTGACGCCGCGGGCGATCGAGCGGACCGTCGAGCTCTTCGAGCTGCTCGGCTTCGAGCTGGTCGAGCCGCCGGAGACGCTGCGCGAGTTCACCTGGCTCGAACGCGAGGGCACCCAGGTCCACCTGATGCCGAGCGAGTCGCCAACCGTGCCCTCGCCCGGGCACACGGCGGTGGTCGCGCCCGACTTCGAGCGCGCCTTCGATGCGCTGGCCGCGCACGGTTTTGCGGTCGAACGGCGACGCGAGCACTGGGGCGCGCCGCGGGCGCTGGCCTTCACGCCGGACGGTCACCGCATCGAGCTGATGGCCGCGCCGCCGGCTCCAACTGTTCGATGAAGCATTACCGGGGCGATGGCCCGCGTAATGCTTCATCGGGGGTTTCCGGCACCCGCCGAAGCCAGGGCTACGATGCCCCGGTGCGTTACCCGGTCGAGGATTTCACCGCTGAGGAGCGGGCGCTGCTGGCGCCCCATTTCACCAACCTCGACCGTCCTGTCTTCGCCTTGGTCAACCTGCCGGAAACCGTAAAGGGGGCGCTTTTTGCCCGCTATTCGCGCTATTCCGGGACGGTCCGCCGCCTCTACCTGGAGGAGTTCGCGGCCGACGCCGCAGCCGGTGCACGGCCTTTCGACGGTGCGGAGGGCGAGAGGGCCGCGGGTCTCTACGAACGCGTCTTCCTCGGCTACGGCGACGACTCGATCGCCCAGGTGGGTGGCGCCCACATCGCCTGCGAGTGGGTCTCGAACGTGCTGACCAAGGTGCTGCAGCGCGGCCGCCTCGCCGCCTACCTCGAGCAGTCGACCCGCTACATCCCCTACGACAAGCCGATGGCGATTGACGGCGGCGAGGGCTACCGCTATTACCGTGACGAGGAGCTCGGCCCCGAGTTCGGTGCCGCGATGGACGAGATCTTCTCGATCTACTCGGCCTCGCTGCGGCGGGTCGAGGAGTGGGCGGCCGAGCGCTGGCCGCGCGGCGCAGAGGAACCCGAGGGGCCGTGGCAGCGCTCGATCCGGGCCAAGGCGCTCGACCTGCTGCGCGGCCTGCTGCCGGCGGCGACGCTCAGCCACGTCGGCATCTACGCCTCCGGCCAGGCCTACGAGCAGCTGCTGCTGCGGCTGATGGCCTCGCCCCTGCCGGAGGCGCGCGAGTACGGCGGCATGATCCTCGCCGAGCTGAAGCAGGTGATGCCCAGCTTCGTCTCCAGGGTCGAGCGCCCCGACCGCGGCGGCGAGTGGATCGCCTACCTGCAGCAGCGGCGCGAGCGCGCAGAGCAGTGGGTCTCGCGCCTCGGGCTCGACCGGCGCGAGGAGGGCGGGGCGACCCCTTCGGTTGAGCTGGTCCACGTCGACGGCAGCGAAGAGAGCCTGCTCGCGGCCTGCCTGCTCGAGTCGGCCGCGGTGCCGGAGACCGAGGTGCTCGCCCGGCTCGACGTGCTCGACCGCGAGGAACGCGCCGAGCTGCTGGCGGCGATGACCGGCGAGCGTGCCAATCGCCGCCACCGCCCTGGGCGCGGCTTCGAGTCGCTGCGCTACCGCTTCGAGATCGTCTCCGACTACGGCGCCTTCCGCGACCTGCAGCGGCACCGCATGCTGACCGTGCAGTGGCAGCGCCTCGGGCCGGACCTGGGCGCCGGGGTCCCGGAGGAGGTGCGCGAAGCGGGGGCGGGCGACGAGTTCGAGCGCGCCCTGGAGATCTCCCGCGACGAGTACGAGCGGCTCGCCGCGGCGGGTCTTCGCGAGCAGGCTCCTTACGCCCTCAGCCTCGCCTACCGGATCCGCTACACGCTCGATCTCAACGCCCGCGAGGCGATGCACCTGATCGAGCTGCGCTCAGGCCGCGAGGGCCACCCCACCTACCGCGCCGTCGCCCAGGCCATGCACGAGCGGATCGCCGCCATACATCCCGGCGTCGCGAGCGCGATGAGCTTCGTCGACACCTCCCAGGAGCCGCGCCTCGAGCGGATCCTCAGCGAGATTCGGACTCAGAGGAAGAGGGCGGCCGCGGAGCGCTCCCGCTAGCGCCCTCGCTGTCCTCGTCGTCGTTCTCGCTGTCCTCGCCGGCATCCTCGCCGGGCCCTTCCAGCCCAGCCGCGGCCCTCTCCCCCGGTGACGGCCAGGGAACCGCTTCCCCGGCCGCCCAGGCCGGGGGCCTGCCGCCGGGGAGCCAGCCGGCGACGAGCAGGCCAAAGTAGATGAACCAGATGATGCCCAGCTGGTAGAGGCCGAAGATGGAGGCGGCGCCGATCGCGATCCCCAAGGCCCCCCAAAAGCGAGTCAAGAGGCCCACTCGCATTCCGTTCAGGCAGCTGTAGATGAAGGCGAAGGCCAGCGCGAGCAAAGCGACGAGCTGAACCAATTCGGCGACCTTGCGAATCGAGGTGCCTTTGATCGCGTCTTCGGCCCTGTCGTCTTCGACCTGGGTGGTCGCGCAGTCCGAAAGCGCACTGTTCCCCGTCCCGAAGTCGTCGCGGAAGGCACTCGCGTCATCGCTCTGTTCGGCGCGGCATTCCTTCGTTGCCTCGGCGCGGGTGAGGCTGCTCGTCCCCTCGCCGTTGACGAAGGCGGTGGCCGCATCGTTGGCCGCCATCCCGTTCAGCACCGCCGCCACCGACAGCGCGACCGGCGCCAGCATGACCAGGGGAAGGAACTGTGAGCGAACCCGCGGGCTTCGCTCCCTTACCGCGCGGAAGAGGTAGAGCAGGGGCATCGCAAGAAGCAGGAACCCGAGCGCCTGGATGACGCTGACCAAGGTCACCGTCGAGGCGTGGCCGTGGAGATCGCGAAGGCTGTCCGCTTCACCCCCGCCACCGAGCGAGGAGCCGATCACGACCGAGGCGAGGAGAAGCGCCACCGCGCCGAAGGTGGCCAGGACCGTGGGTGTCCGCCAGCGTTCCTCCCAGGAAATGACCTGACTGCGATGCACGGCGGCGAGCCTACCCGCATCGACGACGGGGGGGACCGCACGGGGCGTACGCTACGACCGATGAGAACCACGCGAACGACCCGAGACGGCCGCGAGCCGACCCCGGTCGTGCCGCTCGAGGCGGGCGCCGGGCCGGACAATCCGCCCTGCCCTGCCTGCGGCGAGCCGCTCTTCGGCTGGATCGATGCGCGCGCCGGCCTGGCCGGGCCCGTGCAGCGCTGCGAGAGCTGCGGGCTCGGCGTGGTCGCCGGCGGTGACCTGGAGAGCGCCCTGGCGACGCTCGACTGGCAGACGAGCGAGGAGACGATCCGGATCGCCGATCGCAACAGCTTCGCGGCCTGGATCGGCGGCGCCGGCTGGGCCGGGCTGGAGCCCGGCACTCGCTATCTCTTCACGGCCGAGGCGGTGCGCCGCCTCGTCGCCAGTCGCGACCAGGTCGTCTCCGCTCGCTGGGCCGCGGGCACCGGAATCGGGTTGATGTGGCAGACGATCCTCAACGGCTTCACCTTCGGCCGCAACGTCGCCCTCGGTGCCCTGGGCCGCGGCGTGGCGGCTCCGGCCGAGCGTCCCTGGCAGCGGCGGCTCGATGCCGTGATCAGCATCGCCGTCGCGATCCCGGCGATGATCTTCGCGATCCCGATGGAGCTGACAGCAGCGGCCCTGCGCCGCGGCGGCGCGACGAAGCTGCGCCTCGAGCTTCTCTGACCCGGCCGGGCTAGGAGAGGCCTTCGCGCGCCTCGCGCACGAGGGTGACGGCCTCTGGGAAGAGAACGCGGATCGCGTCCCGAACCTGCATCGCCTGCTGGTCGGGGCCGCCGGTGAGGTCGAGCTGGCCAATCGAGGCCACGGTCATCTCGACCGCGAGCTTGATCGCGTTGTCGGCCCAGGCGACGCGCTGGGAGGACTGCATCTGCTCCGAGAGCTCCTCCATGCGGGCGCGGAACTCGTCGGGGTCGCCAAAGAGGTTGAAGGGGCTGCCCTCCATCTGTCACATGAATAGCAGAAGGGACTTCCGGGGAGAAGTCGCGACAGGCTGCGCGCCACCCGTGCGCCGCGGGCATCTAGCGTCGAGGCGTGGTTTGGAAGCAAGCGCACAGGCACGGCGGGCGGGCGATCGGCCCGGCCCGCGAACGTGGCTCGGCGAGCGTCGAGCAGGCGGGCCTGGTCGCGCTGGTCGCTCTCCTGCTGCTCGCCGGGATAGCCGCCGTCGCCGCGGGCGGCGAAATCGAGGCGAGCCGCGGGCTCGCCGGTGCGATCTCCAAGCGGATCGCCTGCGCGCCCCAGCTGCCGGGAGCCTGCCGCCACCATCCCCTCGTCCCCGCCTACGGCTGGCCGCTGGCGCGCCTGGCGCGGGCGCTCGCACCGGTGCCGCTCGCCGAGCCCGGCCCGACCGGCCTCTCCCTCGTCCCGGTCGACTTCCGCCACTGCCGCCGCGAAAGCTGTGCCGTCGCAGCCGGGCCGCACCTGACCGCCTCGCGCCGCCGCACCACCGCCTTCACCGAGCTGATCGACAGGCGCCGCTCGCGCGGCTGGGTCGAGTTCGTCTACTGGCTCTACCGGCCCGGCCTCGGCTGGCAGCGCACCGCCCGCCGTGCCGGCCAGGCCCAGGTCGAAGCCGCGCGCAACGTTCCCGTCCTGCTCAGCGACGACCCGGCCCTCGTCCCCCTCGAGACCCTCCCGGGACGCAACCACTACGACTTCCCGCCCTCGGAACGCCCACCCTGGCAATGGCGCGTCGTGGGGCGCTATCCGGGTTGGTCGAGCTGATCCCGCGCCCAGTACAAGCTGAAGAAGGAGACCCGCCTGCGAGGCATGCTGAGTCCTAGCTCCAGCTCTCGCCCCGCTGGACGCGCTCGAAGCCGAGCCAAAGGGCGTTCATCGCGGTGCTGACCACTCGCTCACGCGGCACGTCCGGGTTGTCTGTCCACCAGATCGCGAGGCCTTGGAGGACGCCGCGCAGGACGACCCAGGCCATCTCGAGCCCCTCACCCTCGGCCGATCCCGTCAACTCGGCGGCGCCGGGCTCGGCGGCGAAGAGCGGCAGTATCGCGTTGCGACTGCTGGCCGCCACCGCGGCGTGCACAGCGGCCACTTCGGGGTCCGCGCTCGCGTCGCGAAAGAGAACGCGACCGGCAAAGGGGTGCTCCTCGACATAGGCAAACCAGGCGTCGAACGAGCGGGCGACCCTCTCGCGGGGGGGATCGCCGCCGGTGAAGTGGCGGCGCCAGACCTCGCGCAGCTCGGCGAAATGGCGCTCGAGCAGCTGCCGGTAGAGGTCCAGCTTCGACTCGAAGTGATCGTAGACGACCGGCGGAGTCACCCCAGAGCGCCTGGCGATCTCCTCGATCGAGGCGCCGCGGTAGCCGCGGGCGGCGAAGAGCTCGGAGGCGGCGGCTTCGATCAAGGCGCGGCGGGCGGCACGGCCGATTCGCTTCCTGGGTCTCTTCGCGGCGACGGTCATACGCTAACCTAGTAACCCCTAGGTTAGCTTCCAGACTGGAGGGTTTCGATGATCGTCACAGTGCAACTCGCCGACGTCGGGGCGCGAAGCACACCTGGCATCCTCCGCCGCAAGCCCCGCGACGTCGACGGCCTTCTCTACGGGGAGCCGGTAGCCGCGGCGCCGCTCAGCGGCCACCTCCTGCCCAAGCCACGGCCGGGCCGGGTCGGCCTGATCGCCGCCTGGGAGGAGGACGCGGCCTTCGATGCCTTCCTCGCCGGGCACCCCCTGGCCCATCGCCTTGCGGGCGGCTGGCAGGTCCGCCTGCAACCGCTCCACGCCTACGGCTCCTGGTCGCGACTCCCCGGCCTGCCGAACGAGGAGATCGCTGTCGGTGAGGACGAGCCGGTCGCGGTGCTGACGATCGGCCGGCTGCGCCTGCGCCGCGTTCGCCCCTTCCTGCGCGCAAGCGCCGCCGCCGAGGGCGAGGCCGTCGCCAACCCCGCGATGCTCGCCTCAACCGGACTCGCCCGCCCCCCGCGGCTCGTCTCCACCTTCTCGATCTGGCGCAACGTCAGAGCGATGCGCGAGTACGCCCGCGGGCACCGCGACGGCGCGCACCCGGCGGCGACGCGGGCGCACCGGCAGAGCTCCTTCCACCACGAGTCCGCCTTCATTCGCTTCCGCCCCTATGCCTCCCTGGGCGAGTGGGACGGCCGCGATCCGCTGGCCGCAACCTAGGGCTGCGCAACCGAAGGCGCTGCTTCCTCCCGCTCGGCCTCGTCCTGCGCTTGGCGGATCAGGCCTTTCCAGTCGGCCGTCCTGAAGACCAGCAGGAGGACCGCGAAGCCGAGCAGGACCGACCAGGCCGCCATCGCGATCTGGGTGCCGACCGAGAAGGAGAGCACCGCCGCGCGCGAGGGGCCGTGCAGGGTGGCGACGAGCAGCGCCTGCTGGGCACCGGCGCCACCGGGAGTGAAGGGGATGATCGTGGCGATCGCCTGCACGCTCATCACCAGCAGCACGTTGCCGACCGAGCCGCCGATGCCGAAAGCCTCGAGGAAGAACCAGAAAGCGAGGAAGCGGCAGATCCACCCCACTCCCTGCCAGGCGGCGACCTGGCGCAGGTAGCGCCGCGGCTGGGTGAGGACCACCAGCCCCTGGCGGACGCGCGCCCAGAAGCGGCGTACGTGGTGGGCGAGGTAGTAGATGCCGACCCCCAGCGCCAGCGCCAGCACGCCGAGGGTGATCAGCAGCGTCCGTGGGTGGTTGGCCCAAAAGGAGATCTCGAAGGCCGGCAGGTGCGGCAGCTCGGGCGGTTCGGGCAAGAGCCCCTGGGAGATCGCGAAGAGGAGGACGAGGATGCCGATCGTGGTGTCGAAGACCGACTGGACCAGGAAGGATGAGGTGACGGCGGGGTAGGAGGAGCCGGGGATCTGGCGCTTGACCAGGAAGACCTTGGTCACGTCCCCAGCCCGGGCCGGGAGGATCGCGTTGATGCCCGCACCGGCCAGGTAGGCGGCGCCCAGCTGCAGGAAGGAGATTGGCTTGTCGGGATAGGCGGCGCGCAGCACGTTGCGCCAGGCCCAGGCACGGGCGAGCTGCATCGCCAGCAGGAAGCCGAGCGCGAGCATGAACGGCGTCCAGCGAATGTCCGAGAGATGCTCGAAGAACGAGCTCGCGGCGTGGAAGAACGAGTTGAAGCTGGATGCAAGATCTGCAACGGGCATCGCAGCTACACTAGCCCGCTCCGTGTCAGAGGCCGAGACTCAGATCGCCACTGCGCAGGCCCCGCGTGACCCCGCCGACGAGGCGATGTGCGCGCGAGCCCGCGAGCGTTACACCGCCGACCGCAAGAGCCGCATGCGGCGGCGGCGCAAAGCGCATGCGACGCTGCCGAGCCTGATCATCATCGGCGGCCTCAAGTGCGGCACGACGAGCATCCACCACTACCTCGGCCTGCACCCCGAGATCCACATGTCGAAGCCGAAGGAGCTCAACTTCTTCGTCGAGGAGCTCAACTGGGACCTTGGCCTCGACTGGTACGCGAGCCGCTTCGACGACCGCTTCAAGGTCAGCGGCGAGTCCTCGCCCCACTACACCAACCTGCCCCGCTTCAAGGGCGTGCCGGCGCGCATCCGCGAGCACTGCCCCGACGCCCGCCTGCTCTACATGGTCCGCGACCCGATCAAGCGCATCCTCTCGCACTGGGTCCACGCCACCGGCGCCGGCTATGAGACCGGTGACCTGGTCGAGGTCCTCTCCCGGCCCGACACCTCCTACATCAACCGCTCCAAGTACTGGATGCAGCTGCAGCCCTACCTGGAGCTGTTCGAGCAGGAGCAGATCGAGGTGGTCACGCAGGAGGAGCTGCAGACCGAACGCGAGGAGACGATGCGCAAGGCCTTCGCCTTTGCCGGCGTCGACGAGACCTTCACCTCCGAGCAGTTCGACCGTGAGTGGGAGAAGTCGAGCGCCAAGCAGGGCGACAAATACCAGCTGATGGAGAAGCTGATCAAACTGCCGGGCTTCCGCTCCTTCGATCGCAACTTCGACCGGCTGCCCGAGTCGATGCGCTGGATCGTCGAGAAGGTCGTCCACGATCCCGAGAAGCCGCCGGCGCCGAAGCCGAAGCTTCCCGACGATCTTTTCGAGACGATCCGCGGCCACTTCGGCTCCGACGTCGCCGAGCTGCAGAAATTCGCCGGCCGCGAGTTCGCCGGCTGGCACGACTACTCCTGAAATTCACGTCCGCTGAAGATTTAGGTCCCGCCGGACGCGGGTAATGCCGCCGTCATAGGCTCAGTGCGATGAGGCGCCTGATTCCCGATTCCGGACAGACCACGGTCGAGCAGCAGCTCGACTCCTACCGGCCCTGGGAGCAGGAGCGCGAGGAGCGGCCCTTCGTCGCGATGAACTTCGCCGCCACCGCGGACGGGCGGGCGACGATCGGCGGCGTCTCGGGCCCGATCGGCTCGGATACCGACACCGCGATGCTCTCCGGCCTGCGCAAGCGCTTCGACGCGGTGATGATCGGCGCCGGGACGATGCGGGCGGAGCGCTACGCCAACCTCAGCAAACGACTGATCGTCGTCGAGAGCGGCCGGGGGAAATGGGCCGACCTCTCCGAGCTGCTGCGCTCCCTGCACGGGGAAGGCGTGCGAGCGGTGATCTGCGAGGGAGGCCCCACCCTGCACGGCTCCCTGCAGGCCGCCGGCCTCGTCGACGAGCTCTTCCTCACGATCGCGCCGAAGCTGACCGGCAGCGGTGCTCCCAACATTCTCGAAGGCGGGCTCGACGAGGTGATGGGGCTGGAGCTGCTCTGGCTGCTCGAGCAGGACGGCGAGCTCTTCGCCCGCTACCGCGTCCGCTGACTTCGCCTTTTCTGTCGCTATGCGGGAGTAAACGCGAAGTCACCACGGTGGCGCTAGCGTTCGAACGGCCCAGCCCCGAGGAGAGGACCCCGATGGACTTCAAGCCCAGCCCCCAGGTCGAGACGCTGCGCGAGCGCATTCTCGACTTCATGGACGAGCACATCTACCCGCAGGAGCGGGAGATCATGGAAGCGCTCGACGCCGAGGTGGGGCCGGGCGTCCCTTATCCCAAGATCCTGGTCGAGGCCCGCGAGCAGGCCAAGTCCGAGGGCCTTTGGAATCTCTTCATGCCAGACGAGCGCTACGGGCCGGGCCTGAGCAACTGGGAGTACGGGCTGCTCTGCGAGGAGATGGGGCGCAGCCCAGCCGCGGCGCCGATGGTCTTCAACTGCGCTGCCCCGGACACCGGCAACATGGAGATCCTCGCCGAGCACGGCTCGGACGAGCAGCGCGAACGGTGGCTGGAGCCGCTGCTCGAGGGCCGAATCCGCTCCTGCTTCTCGATGACCGAGCCCGAGGTGTCGGGCTCCGACCCCACGCTGCTGCAGGCGCGGGCCGAGCGCGACGGCGACGAGTGGGTGATCAACGGGCACAAGTGGTTCACCTCTGGCGCCATGGGCGCCGAGCTGGCGATCGCGATGGTCGTCACCGACCCCGAGGCCAACCCCTACGCCCGCGCCTCGATGATCTGCGTGCCGACCGACAACCCGGGGTTCAACCTGGTGCGGCCGATCCCGGTGATGGGCCACGACAAGGGGCCCGGCCACTGCGAGATCCGCTACGAAGACTGCCGCGTGCCGGCCAGCAACCTGCTCGGCGGCCAGGGCATGGGCTTCGTCGTCGCCCAGGACCGGCTCGGCCCCGGCCGCATCCACCACTGCATGCGGGCGATCGGCACCGCCGAGCGGGCGCTGGAGATGATGTGCCACCGCGCCAACGAGCGCGAAGCTTTCGGCGGCCCGCTGGGCGAGAAGCAGTTCGTCCAGGAGGCAATCGCCGCCTCGCGGATGGAGATCGACCAGGCCCGCCTGCTCACCCTCTACGCCGCCTGGAAGATGGACACCGAGGGCAAGCGCGCCGCCCGCCAGGCGATCTCGGCGATCAAGATCGTCGCCGCCAACATCGTCATGGACGTGCTCGACCGGGCGATCCAGGTCCACGGCTCGCTCGGCATGACCGACGACACCCCGCTCGCCGCCCTCTGGCGCTTCAGCCGCATGCTGCGCCTGGCAGACGGCCCCGACGAGGTCCACAAGATGGTCCTCGCCCGCCGCGAGCTCAACCGCTGGTCCAAGCGCGCCGAGGCAGCGGCCGCCGGCGAGCTGGACCCCAAGCACGCCCGCCGCGCGATCTAGGCGGGCGGACCGGCCCAAGCCGACCCGCCACGCCCGCTATTTCGTCCCGATGACGTCGACGCCGGCGCCGACTGCGGCGACCGAGGCTGAGCCGTTGTTGCAGCTGACGCTCTGCATGTGGATTGAGAAGGAGTGCTCCATCGCCGCCCTGGGGGCAAAGCTGGTGAGGCCCCGCAGGCCCACGGACGGCACGAAGTTGATCGTGCGGATGGACGCCCCCGTGCCGTCGTCGATCACTCCGCCCTGCGCGGCGGTGTCATACGGGGTCGGGGACTGCGGATCCGCGGGATCGACCAGGAGCTGGGCGGTCGCCGAGCGGGGAGCTTCGCAGTCCGCCGCGAATTCGACTTCGAATCCGGCCACGTACTGGTCATCGCGTCCAGCCGGCTGCGTGTAGGTGGCGCTGTTGAGCGGATAGACCTGGCCGGCGGCAAAGGGAAGGCGGGCAGTGCCGCGCAGGCGGTCGGTAACGCGCGAGAACGGCATGCCGTCGCTTTCGAGCTTCGCTGCCGTGACGGCACCGTCGGCGATCTTGCTGGTCACGACCGCGCTGCTGGCGAGCCTGTCGTCGTCGATCGCGCCATCGCGGATCTTCAGCCTGGTTACCGCGTTCTTCTTGATCTTGCGGGTCGTGACCGCGTTGGCCTTGATCTTCGGGGTGGTCACGGAGTTCGCCTTGAGGCGGTGGGGGCCAACCTTGCTCGCGGCAAAGGCGGTGGCACCGCCCAACACCAGGAAGACGGCGATCGTCGACATCACGTTGGCGTAGCTGAGCTTGCTGCGGGCTCGCTTCACGGATCACTCCCTTTCGCTCGTTTGCACGCGCCCGGTCTCGGCGCCTTCAAGCCCCCAACCCCTCGCAAAAACGGAGTTGCGGTGGCCTGGCTAGTAAAGGACGACGAAGAAGCCGGCGTCAACCGGTTCTGCCCCGAATTTGTTTTCTTTGAAGCCGATTTCGCGAGCATTGACGAAAGCCTGTGTCCCGGCGGGGCAGATGTTTTGCGGACCCTGCCCAGTGTCGAACTGGGAGACGACGCTTGCTCCCGACTCGGAGTAGTCGATGGTCGCGACGCCGCCCGCAGGGACGGGATTGAGGCCCGAGAAGCAATAGAAGCCGACTTTGGGATGGCTGACGTTGGCCTGAGCGATCCCGACACTGCCGGCGAGCACGGTCCCTTCTGCCGAGACGTTGGCGGCCCGCGAGGGCTTTTCGGCAGCCGGCGCGACGAAGCCCGGCACCAGCTTTTCCTGCGTCACCGCCCCGTTGGCCAGCTTGCCGCTGGTCACCGCCCCTTGCGCGATCTTGTTCGCGCGCACCGCCCCTTTGCGGATCTTGGAGGCAGTGACCGCCCCCCGCTTGATCTTGGCCTTTGTCACCGAGGCGCCGCGCAGCTGGCCGCTGCCGATCTTGTGGGTGCTCATCTTCTTGGCGGCAAAGGCCGCCCCGCCGCCGAGGAGAAGAAAAACCGCGATCGTCGACATCACATTGGCGTAGGTCAGGCGCTGGCGGATCCGCTGCACGGCCGCCGACGATGGCAAGCGCCCTCGCCGCTGTCAAGAAGGCCCGAGTGAATACCCGTGATGAGTGATCTCGCTTTACAAGGCGAAGCCGGGCTTTGCCCGGCTTCGCCTTGAGAGTCTGTTGGTCCCTCTACCCGACGACCGTGGCGTTGAGCCACCACCAGCAGGTGCCGGAGTCTTTCTCCGAAGCCAATCCAACGTAAGCGTTGAAGCCCTGTCCATTGGAGGCGGTGGCGCTGACATTGACATCAGACGGACCGTCGTACTCGAACGGACCAGTGCTGTCGACCCAGGTTGCACCGTTCAACGCGCGTTCGTTTTCTGGGGTGTCCGGCCCGAGGTTCTTTGAGCCGTCTTCCCAGCTCGCGAAGACAGATCCCGGAGTACTCGATGCAATGTAAACCCTTGCGTCAAGGTCGCCATCCGGCACTGGTTCATCGCTGTCGTAGCACCTGACGACGATGCTAAGAGGACCGTACTGCAGTGCCGTCGCTTGTTGATTTACACCTAGGGTTCCCTTCGACGTCTTGATGACATCGGTCGTTGCGGAGTTCGTCGCACTAGGAACCGTACCCAAGGTGCCGAGGTTCACCTTGGCGCCCGTCACGGCACCGTTCTTGATCTTGGCAGTAGTGACAGAGTTCTTCTTGATCTTCGAGGCGGTGATCGCGTTCTTCTTGATCTTGCCGGTGGTGATCGAGTTGCCCTTGATTTCGTTCGAGCCGATCTTCTTGGCGGCGTAGGCGCTGGCGCCGCCGAGGACCAGGAAGACGGCGATCGAAGACATCACGTTTGCGTACGTGATGCGCTTGCGAATCTTCTTCACGGATTGTTCTCCTTGAATGGTGTTTGAAGGTCTCGTGTCCTATCTACTGCTGCACGAGACCCTTTCGTTTCTGCGTCTTGCAGCCCAGAGGCCGGGCAATGGCCCGGCCTCTGGGTACAGCTCCGAGATGGAAGCTCGGCTTAAATAGTCGCGCAGGTCGCTGACGCGGTCAGCTGCCAGATGTTGGCCGTGGGCGCGATCTCTTCAGCGAATACCTGGATACCGCGGCCCGTTTCTCCCGCGATGGTGACGCGACGCATGATGTGGACTGTGACTTTCACGTCAGGCCCAAAGTCAAACGCTTCGTAGAAGCCTCCGAGAGCCCTCTTACCAGCGCCGCAGTCAACCGTGAGTGTCTTTTCGTCTTCGGAATCGGCGCTGCTGGCGGCGCCGGCGAACGTTACGTTCTGAACGACCCCGCTGAGTGTTGACTCGTTCACCTTCGCACCGGTGACCGAATCGTCGGCGATCTTTCCGGTCGTCACAGCATTGTTGGCTAGCTTCGGGGTGGTGACAGCGTTATCGGCGAGCTTGTCGCTTGCGACCGCTTCTTTGGCTAGCTTGTTCGTGGTCACGCTTCCGTTCTTCAGCTTGCTCGTCGTCACAGCTTCCTTGACGATCTTGCCGGTCTTGACCGAGTTGGCCTTAAGTTCGTTGGCGCCAATCTTCTTCGCCGCGTAGGCGGCGCCGCCGCCGAGGACGAGGAAGACGGCGATCGACGACATCACGTTCGCGTACGTGATGCGCTTGCGAATCTGCTTCACGGAATTACTCTCCTTGAGGATTGAGGGGTAGCAAGAACGCGCTTCGGCGCTGGTTGCTTTATTCCTTCAAATCGACCCTTTCAGGTCGCGCGTGACAATGTCAAGCGGCCTGGACGTTGCGTTTAACCGCGCTGCTCGGCCTCATCCGCGGCCTCGGCGAGGCGCTCCACCAGGCGGGCGAAGGCTTCGATGCCGGGGTCGACCTTGCCGTACTGGCCGGCGGCGTAGCGGGCGTAGACGCCCTCGAGGATGATCGCCAGCTTCCAGTAACCGAGGGCGATGAAGAAGTCCAGCTGGGAGAGGTCGCGGCCGGAGCGTTCGGCGTAGCGGGCCTTGAGCTCCTCGCGCTTGGGGAAGCCGGGAGCCAGGGTCGCAGGCAGGCCCAGGGCGATCGTCTCTTCGCCCGGCTCGGGCCAGTAGACCATCAGCAGGCCGACGTCGGCGAGCGGGTCGCCCAAAGTGCAGAGCTCCCAATCCACCACAGCCGCGACCTCCCCCTGCGGAGTAAGGATCATGTTGTCGAGCCGGTAGTCGCCGTGGACGATCGTCGCCGGGCCCTGCTCGGGGATGCGCGCGGCGAGACGCTCGTGGACGGCGTCGATCGCCGGCAGCTCGCGCGTCTTCGACTTCTCCCACTGGCCCTGCCAGCGGTGCAGCTGGCGGGCGACGTAGTCCTCCTTGCGACCGAGATCGCCAAGTCCGACCGCGTCGGGATCGACCGCGTGGATCTCGACCAGCGTGTCGACCACGCGCTCGCCGATCGCCCGCCGGTCAGCCTCGTCGGGGAAGGCATCGGCCTCGGCCAGGCCGCGCAGGATCGGGCCCTCGACGAACTCCATCACGTAGAAGGGCGCTTCGTTGACGCTCTCGTCCTCGCAAAAGCCGGCGATCGGCGCGACCGGCACCGGCGTCTCGGCCAGCGCCGAGACCACTCGCTGCTCGCGCCCCATGTCGTGGGCGGAGCCGAGCCGCTTGCCGAGCGGCGGCCGGCGCAGCGCCCAGCGCCTACCTGCGCTGTCGCGCACCCCGTAGGTGAGATTCGAGTGCCCGCCTGAGATCCGCTCGAAGGTGAGGGGAGGGCGGGCGCTGGGTACGTGTTCGGCGAACCATGCTTCGACCCGGGCCTGATCGATGCCCTCCGGCGCCTCGGAAGTCCCGTTAGCCGTGCCTGTAGCCTCGTCCCCCATCGCGGGCCAAGCATATTCCCGACGCCGCTTTCGCCTCAGTCCATCGCTCGCCAACCGGCTGACGATCGGCTTTGCGATCGCTTTCGCGGTGCTCACCGGCCTCGCCGTGGTCGGTGTCGCCCGCTTCCTGCAGCAGCGCCAGGACTTCGAGGACTCCACCGCCCGCTCCTACCAGGTCGAGATTGCGGCACGAAACCGGCTCGCCAGCGGCGATCACCCGGCGGCGGCCCGAACGGTGATCCTCAACCAGCAGCGCAAGCGCCAGAACCTGCGCGACGACATCGGCGGCGAGACCCGTGACACCGCGCTGCTGGTCGGCGCCGGCTTGATCGCCGGGCTGACCGGCGCCGCCCTGCTCTTCAGCGGCCTGATCTCCTCGATGCGGCGCCCGCTCGAGGAGCTGGTCGATGCCTCCGGGCAGCTTGCCGCCGGTGACCTCAACGCCCGCGTCAAAGTCGGCGGCCTCTCCGAGACGGCGGCGCTCGGCTCCGCCTTCAACGAAATGGCCGCGGAACTTCAGCGCCGGGCCGGCGAACGCGACCAGCTGGAAACGATGAAGGACGAGTTCGTGCTCACCGCCTCGCACGAGCTGCGCAGCCCGCTGACCTCGGTGCAGGGCTTCGCCGAGCTGCTGATGCTCGAGCGCGACAAGCTCGAGCCCAAGCAGGCCGACACGGTCGAGATCATCCTCGACAACACGCGCCACCTGGTGCGCCTGCTCAACGACCTGCTCGACCTGGCCCGCAGCGACGCCGGCCGGCTGACGATCAAACCCTCCCCCGCCGACGTCGCCTCGGTGGTCGAAGACCCGGTGCGCACGATGCAGAGCCAAACCCAGGCCAAGGGCCAGGCACTGGCGCAGGAGATCCAGCCGGGACTGCCGCGGGTGAGCGTCGACCGCGACCGGATCCGCCAGGTCCTCGTAAATCTTCTTACCAACGCGCACCAGTACTGTCCCGAAGGAGCGTCGATTCTCGTCACGGCGACCGGTCAGGCTGATGGAGTGCAGCTGGCCGTCAGCGACGACGGGCCCGGGATGGCAGCCGACCAGCTAGAGCACATATTCGAGCGCTTTACCCGCGGCGACGCCGGGCTGACCCAGTACGTGGGCGGGACCGGCCTCGGCCTGGCGATCTCGAAATCGCTGGTCGAGCTGCACGGCGGCACGCTCGCGGTCGAATCGACCGAGGGACACGGCTCGACCTTCCGCGTCTGGCTCCCCGCCTACAACGGCGGTTCGGCGTGAGCGCGCGGGTGTTGATCGCCGACGACTCGGAGACGATCCTGCTCCTGCTGCGCACGCGACTGGAGATGGAGGGCTACGAAGTGGTCACGGCCGAGGACGGAGTCGAGGTGATCGAAGCGATCCAGAACGGGCCGCCGCCAGACATCCTCCTGCTCGACGCGATGATGCCGCGCAAGTCGGGCATCGACGCCCTGCGCGAGCTGCGCGCAGGCGGCGTCGATACCCCGGTGCTGATCGTCAGCGCCCACCAGGACGAGATGGACGCCGGCGCGCCCACCGACGTCGAGGTGAGCGGCTACATCACCAAGCCGATCGACTTCGACCAGCTCTTTGCTCGCATCGCAGAGCTGACCGCGGCCTGAGCCGGCGGCTCAGCTCTTCGCAACCTCGAGCCGGATCTCCTTGCCCTTGACCTTGGTGCCGTCGAGGTACTCGACGGTGCGCTCGGCCAGCTCGGGGTCGACGTGGACGAAGGAGAAGCGGTGCAGGACGTGGACGTCGTGGATCGCCTCCTCGGGCAGGACTGCGCCCTCGCGCAGGGCCCAGCGCAGGTCCTCCTCGGTGATGCCGCTGCGCTCGCCGCGGTTGACGAAGAGCTTGGTCGCCTTGCCCGAGCTCGAGGTTCCGTCCGCGCCCGCTTCCGCCGCCGCGCCAGCGGGCTCGGCCTCCCCCGCCGCGGCGCCTGGCGCCGGCTTCGCCTCGGGCTCAACGGAGCGCTCGCTGCGCCGCTCGCGCCGCCGCGGCCGCGGCGCGTGCTCGAGCCGCTCCTCCGGCGTTTCCCACTCGCCGATCGTCGTCTTCACGTCGCGCTCGATGCGGGCGATCTCGTCGCGCTGGGCGGGAGTGACGAAGGTGATCGCGCGGCCGGTGCGCCCGACGCGGCCGGTGCGCCCGATCCGGTGCACGTAGACCTCCGAGGAGGCCGGCACGTCGTAGTTGATGACGTGGGTGACGTGCTCGATGTCGAGCCCGCGGGCGGCGATGTCGGTGGCGACCAGCAGCCGCACGCGATGGTCCTTGAAGGCGATCATCACGCCGTCGCGTGAGCCCTGGCTCATGTCGCCGTGCAGGGCCTTGACGTCGAGGCCCTTGTTCTTCAGGGTCTTCTCGAGCCGGTCGGCGCCGATCTTGGTGCGGCAGAAGATGATCGCCTGCTCGGGTTCCTCGATCTTCAGCAGCTCGACCAGCTTCGCCGCCTTCTCTTTGGCCCCAACCTCAACGTAGGCCTGGGCGATCGCGTCGACGGTCAGCGTCTTCGGCGTGATCGAGATAGTCGTCGGGTCATACATGTAGCTCTCGGCCAGCCGTTTGACCGGCGGCGGCATCGTCGCCGAGAAGAGCGCCGTCTGGCGGCCGCTCGGGCACATGCGAAGGATCTTCTCGACGTCCTCGATGAAGCCGAGGTCGAGCATCTCGTCGGCCTCGTCGAGGACGACGTAGCGGGCCGCGGTGAGGACCAGCGAGCGGCGGCTCATCAGGTCCATCATCCGGCCGACGGTGGCGACGACGACATGCGCGCCGGAGCGCAGCTGCGCTTGCTGGGATTTGATCGGGGCGCCGCCGAAGACTGCGACGATCTCGACGTCGAGGTGCTCGGCATAAGAACGGAGGGCTTGGGTCACCTGGATGCAGAGCTCGCGCGTCGGTGTCAGCACGACCGCCTGCACCTCGTCGTTGTCCGGGTCGAGGTATTGCAGCAGCGGCAAGCCAAAGGCCGCCGTCTTGCCGGTGCCGGTCTGGGCCTGGCCGATCACGTCGTGGCCGCCGAGCAGCTCCGGGATCGCCTGGTCCTGGATCGGCGTCGGCTCGTCGAAGCCGAGCTCGTCGAGGGCCTGCTGGATCTGCGGCGAGAGGCCGAGTTCTTTGAAGGAGATCACTTCGACGGGTCCAGGATGAGCTTGCCGCTGGTGCGGCGAGCGATCAGGTCTTCGTGGGCGCGGGAGGCTTCGGAGAGCGGGTAGACGCCGCCGACCGTGACCTCGAGCTCACCCGAGGCGGCGATGCCGAGCAGCTCGCCGATCATCGGCGCGACCAGGTCCCGGCGGGCCAAGAGGTGGGCGAGCCAAAAGCCGATCACCGCCTTGGAGCCGCGCAGCAGGGCCGCGGTCGAGACCTCGCGCTGCTCGCGCGAAGCGATGCCGAAAACGACCATGCGACCGAGCGGCGCCAGGATGCCGAGCTCCTCGTCGAAGGCGTCGCCGCCGCTCATGTGCAGCACCGCGTCGACGCGGGCGCCGCCGTTGGCCTCGCGGATCGCCGCGCCGAGCTCGGGCGCGCGCGAGTCGACGGTGATGTCGGCACCGAGCCGCTCGACCAGGGCCCGCTTCTCCTCGCTGGAGGCGAGCCCGATCACCTTGGCCCCCGCGCGCTTGCCGAGCTGGACGGCGAGCGCCCCGGTGCCGCCTGCGGCCGCCTCGACCACCAGCGTCTCGTCCGGCTGGATCGCGGCGCAGCGCCCCACCAGCGCCATCGCGGTCAGTCCCTGCAGCAGCAACGCCGCCGCCTTGTCGTCATCGACCTCGTCGGGGATCGGAATCAGCCCCGCCTCGGGCACGGCCACCTTCTCCGCGTAACCGCCGCTGGCCAGCAGCGCCGCGACGCGACGCCCGTCGGCCGTGCGCCCGCTCACCTCGCCACCGGGAATCAGCGGCAGGGTCTGCTCGGCCAGGTAGTCGTTGCGAGTCGCGTGCGTGTCGGCAAAGTTGATCCCACTCCGCGCAACGTCGACCAGAACTTCCCCTTCTCCGGGTACCGGAACCTCTGCGTCGACGAGCCGAAGCTTCTCCGGCCCGCCGAACTCGTCTATCTGCACCGCCCTCATCGGCGGGGAACCATAGTCGGCGCCGGGGAAAAGGGAGTCGGGTGTCCCTCGGCGGCGCCTCCCCGCTGTTGCGCAGCCGAGGGACACCCGACTCCCTATACGCTCCCAATCCATGTCTCTCGCGGTAGTCGGCTCAATTGCATTCGATTCGGTTTCGACGCCATTCGGCGAGCGCGACCGCATGCTCGGCGGCGCCGCCGTGCACTTCTCGCTGGCCGCCAGCTTCTTCACAGAGGTGCGCCCGGTCGGGCCGGTCGGAGACGACTTCGGGCCAGCCGAGTTCGAGGTGCTGGAGCGCCGCGGCGTGATCACCGACGACATCGAGCGGGTCGCCGGAGGACAGTCCTTCTTCTGGCGCGGCCGCTACGAGTACGACCTCAACGTCGCCCACACCGAGGACACCCAGCTCGGCGTCTTCGGCGAGTTCGAGCCAAAGCTCTCACCCGCCTCACAGGCCGCCGACACGCTCTTCCTCGCCAACATCCAGCCGGACCTGCAGCGCCAGGTGCGCGCCCAGTGCGGCGCCCCGCGCTTCTCGGCCCTCGACTCGATGAACCTCTGGATCGAAACCGCCAAGGACTCGCTGCTGGCTGCGATCGCCGAGGTCGATTGCCTGATCGTCAACGACGCCGAGATCCGCCAGCTGACCGGCGAGTCCAACCTGGCCCGCGCCGCCCGCGCGGTGATGGAGCACGGCCCGCGCGCCGTCGTCGCCAAGCAGGGCGAGTACGGCGCCGCGCTCTTCACCGGCGACGGCTTCTTCGCCCTGCCCGGCTTCCCGCTCGAGGACGTGCGCGACCCGACCGGCGCCGGCGACAGCTTCGCCGGCGGCTTCATCGGCTATCTCGACGGCCAGGAGGGCGAGCTCGACGAGGCCTGCCTGCGGCGGGCGATGGGCTACGGCACCGTGCTCGCCTCCTTCAACGTCGAGCAGTTCGGAACCGAGCGCGTCGCCGCCCTCAGCCGCGAGGAGATCGAGGAGCGCTTTCAGCAGCTCCATGCGATGACCAGCTTCGAGCCGCTGCCGTCCGCTCGGTAGCAGGCGCATAACATGGCCGCTCGCCCCGAACTGCGAGAATTCGGGAGACCAGCAAGCAAGTGATGAGGAGGTGGGCATGGCCACCCAGCAGGAAGTAGGACAGCAGGCCAACGACGGCGTGGTCGAGCCCAATTCCGAGACGCTCAGCGTCACCGACAACCGTACTGGCAAGACGTATGAGCTGCCGATCACCGACGGCACGGTGCGGGCAATGGACCTGCGGCAGATCAAGGTCGACGAGGACGAATTCGGGATGCTGGCCTACGACCCGGCCTTCACCAACACGGCCTCCTGCCGCTCGGCGATCACCTACATCGACGGCGAGGCGGGGATCCTCGAACACCGCGGCTACTCGATCGAGCAGCTCTGCGAGAGATCGACCTTCCTCGAGGTCGCCTACCTCTTGATCTTCGGCGAGCTGCCGACCGGGCCGCAGCTCGATCGCTGGGTCTACGACATCACCCACCACACCTTCGTCCACGAGGATCTCAAGCAGTTCTTCGAGGGCTTCCGCTACGACGCCCATCCGATGGGGATGCTGCTGGCCGGGGTGGGCGCCCTCTCGACCTTCTACCCCGACGCCAAGCACACCGAAGACGAGGAAGAGCGCTACATGGCGGCGGTCCGCCTGATCGCCAAGGTGCCGACCCTTGCCGCCTTCTCCTACCGCCACAACACGGGCCTGCCCTACGTCTACCCCGACAACGACCTCAGCTTCGCCGAGAACTTCCTCTCGATGATGTTCAAGAAGACGGAAGCCAAGCACGTGCCCAAGCCGGCCCTCTCGCACGCGCTCGACGTGCTCTTCATCCTCCACGCCGACCACGAACAGAACTGCTCGACCAACGCCGTGCGCGGCGTCGGCTCCTCCGACGTCGATCCCTACTCGGCGGTCGCCGCCGGGGTCGCGGCGCTCTACGGGCCGCTGCACGGGGGCGCCAACGAGGCGGTGCTGCGGATGCTGCGCCGGATCGACTCAGTCGAGAACATCCCAGACTTCCTCAATAAGGTGAAGGAGCGCGAGGAGAAGCTGATGGGCTTCGGCCACCGCGTCTACAAGAACTACGACCCGCGGGCGCGGATCATCCAGCAGCACCTCGACGAGATCTTCGAGGCGACCGAGTACAACCCGCTGATCGAGATCGCCCAGGAGCTGGAGAAGCGGGCGCTCGACGACGAGTACTTCACCTCCCGCAAGCTCTATCCCAACGTCGACTTCTACTCGGGAATCATCTACGAGGCGCTCGGCGTGCCGACCGAGATGTTCACCGTGATCTTCGCCATCCCCCGCACGGCCGGCTGGGTCGCGCAGTGGATGGAGATGAAGGACGACCCCGAGCAGAAAATTGCCCGCCCGCGCCAGGTCTACACCGGCCCGCGGGAGCGGGAGTACTTGCAGGTGGACGATCGCGAGGGGCCGGAGAAGATCGTCGGGCCGCCGGCGCGGAGGCCAAAGCGGCCTAGGCGTGGGGCGTGAGGGAGGGGCGGTTGCCCCTTCCCCGAAGACCGTCGCGCAGCTGATCGTCTTCGGTAGTTCAAACCGTTGAGCAGGAGCCTTCGGTGAAGGGGCAACCGCCCCTCCAACGCGACCCTCTTCCCGGAAGCTTCGGGCTCGTGCCATCGCTTACGCTCAGCTTGTGGCTCGTCCGAGGTGGAAGTTGACCGTCCGAAATGGCTCTGAGGTTGAGCACGCCTCGTTCGATGAGCTTGGGGAGGCTGTGGAGGTGATGAGGGCTCGGGCGTTGGAGATTCGGGCTGAGGGGCCGGCGGAGCCGACTTCGGTGCTGAGGGATTTCAAGCCGGAGGATCAGGTTCAGGCACGGTTGCAGCTGCGTGGCGGCGGGTGGCTGAACAAGGTGGTTGCCGGGATAGACGTGCGGGGGGACGGGACGTTCATGCCGTACCGCGGCGGCATGCGGCGGGAAGAGCTAGATCCGAGCAGGCACGAGACGCCGTTCGACCTCGTGCGCGAGACTCTCGAGAGCGATGGCTGAAGCCGAGGTTCCAAAGGGGAGTTACGCGGCCGGGCGGCGCGTGAAGCTGCCGGCGGGAGCGGAAGCTCCTTACGTCGTCTTCATCAACGGGGTCGAGCAGAGCGAGGGCGAGGACTACGAGATGCGGGCGGGCGAGATCGTCTTCACCCGCCAGATCGTCAAGGAGAAGGTAGGCACCGGGCGCTGGCTGGCGATGTACCTGGGGCTCTTTGGCACCTACCGCAAGGACGAGACGATCGACCTCCAGTTTCAGCGCAAGGGCAAGACCGAACTGCTCTCCGACCTCGCGGTCACGCCCGACTGAACGGTCCCGCCTCGAAGCGCTCGCCCGTATCCTGAACCGATGGAGATCGGTTTCCTCATGCTTGCCGACCACGCCGAGTCGGTGAACGGCAAGCTCTACATGGTCGGCGGCGGCTGGAACGTGCTGCACCTGCCCGAGCTGCCCCACGAATGGGGCTTCCACATCGCCCTCGGCCTCGACGTCGGCTGGAGCGAGACCAACCAGCCGCACAACCTCAGCGTGGTCATCCACGATCCCGACGGGGTTGAGCTCGGCGAGGGCCTCTCCGCCGACTTCGAGACCGGCCGCCCGCCCGGCATGCCCGCCGGCCAGGACCAGCGCCTGGTGATGTCGATCGGCACCACGGCCACCTTCTCCACCGCCGGCCCCCACGCCGCAGTCGTCCACGTCAACGACGAGGAGATCGGCCGCGCCCGCTTCTACCTAATTGAAGGCGTAGAGCAGTAGGAAAGCGATCACGGCGAAGCTGGCGGCGCCGGCGATCAGCGGCTTGTCGTCAACCACGATCGCGGCGGTGGAGCGATCGTCGGCGCGGTCGTAGATCAGGTACAGGTAGCGGAAGACGCAGTAGAGGACGGAGGGGATCGTCCACATCATCTGGTTGCCGATCAGCGGTGAGTTGACCGCGTAGATCGAGTAGCTGATCACCGTGCCGGTGGTGACCATCGCGACCATCTGGTCGAGGAAGGGCAGCGAGTAGTGCTCGAGCACCGGGCGGCTGCTGGTTCCCTCGTGCAGCTCGGAGACGGCCTCCTGGCGGCGCTTGGTGACGCCGAGGAAGAGGGCGAACATGCCGGTGCAGAGCAGCAGCCATTCCGAGGCATGGGCGTCGACGGCGACCGCGCCGGCGGCGACGCGGAGGATGAACAGGCCGGCCAGGGTCATCACGTCGACGATCACGATCTGCTTGAGGCCGAGGCTGTAGGCCATCTGGGCGATGCCGTAGCCGACCACCATCAGGCCGACTTCCCAGTTGATCG
>Ga0105245_10000293_pt1 | contig 47750 bp, 46 predicted proteins | sample KBSM54metaG_FD_81523 | JGI IMG/M metagenome (GOLD analysis project Ga0105245, IMG submission 81523) | Miscanthus rhizosphere microbial communities from Kellogg Biological Station, Michigan, USA - KBS M5-4 metaG | ecosystem: Host-associated > Plants > Roots > Rhizosphere > Soil | place...
CTGGCGCGCGTCGCGGATGTTCCGCACCGACCACCGCTTGAGCGAGACCGGAATGGCGCGCACTCCCGCCACCACCTCCACCAGCTCGCGGTACGGCGCCTCCACCGCCCACCCGATGTCGTACCGCGCGCGCAGCGCGACCACCGCGGGGATGGTGTGGATGACGTCGCCGAGGGCGGAGAGACGGATGGCGAGGAGTCGCGTCACTTGGCGCGAAGCTTATCGAGAATGGCCGTCGTCGAGTGATCCTTCGGATCGCCGACGATCACGACCTTGCCGCCATACGCATTCACGACGTCGCGTTCCGGAACCGTGTCCGCCGCGTAGTCGGTGCCTTTGCAGTGAAAGTCGGGCTTCAGTGAGCCGAGGAGTCGAGACGGACTCGCTTCGTGAAAGATCGTGACGAACGTGACGCCGCGAATCGCGGAGATGATCTCGGCGCGCTCGCGCTCGTTCATCACCGGACGTCCCTCGCCTTTCAGTCCGCGCACCGACTCGTCGCCGTTCACGCCGACGACCAGCACGTCCGCTTGCCTCGCCGCATCCTGCAAGTAGCGAATGTGGCCGACGTGAAGCACGTCGAAGCATCCGTTCGCGAACGCGATCGTCTTGCCGCACTCGCGCTCCATCGAGAGCGCGATCGCGAGATCGTGTTCGCTGAGCACCGGTGCGTTCACTCGTTCAAGTCCTCATCTCTCTCAATGGCGTGACGCAACTCGTCATTCGACACCGTCGCCGTTCCCATTTTCATGACCACGATGCCGCCGCCGTAGTTCGCGAGCTTCGCTGCTTCCGCGTACGACGCGCCTGCCGCGAGCGCGAGCGTGAACGTGGCAATGACGGTGTCGCCGGCGCCGGTGACGTCCGCGACTTGATCCGTTCCCGACACCGGAATGAACAACGCGTCCGCGGCGCCTTTCTCGAACAGCGCCATTCCGCGGCTGCCGCGCGTGATGAGCACCGCGTCGCAGTCGAGCGTCGACTGCAGCGTCTCGGCGACGAACTTGATGTTCTCGCCGTTCCCGTTTTCCTCGACCAGCGACACACCGGCCGCGGCAGCAGCTTCTTCTTCATTCGGCGTCGCCGCGGTGACGTCGGGATACTTCAAGACGTCGTAGCGCGAGTCGAGCGTCACCGGCTTTCCGCTAGAGAAACCGGTGAGATTCCCCGCGAGCGGCGGCGTGACGACGCCGTATCCGTAGTCGCTGATGAGCGCCGCGTGCGCGATGGCGATCTGATCGCGCAACAGCCACGCGAATCGATCGGCCTCTTCCTCGCGAACGTCGAATGTATCCTCGATGTCGTAGCGCACGATCTGCTGGCGGCTGGCGTGCGGGAAGCCACCGAGGATGCGGACCTTCGTCGGCGTGCGATAGCGATCGGTGCGAAGGATGCCGCTGCAGTCGATGCCTTGCGCCGTCAGCGTGTCGACGAGCGCGTTGCCGGCGAAGTCGTTGCCGAGAACGGAGACGGGAATCGGCAGGCCGCCGAGGGAGAGGATGTTGTTGATGGCGTTGCCGGCGCCGCCGAGCAGGATGTCGTCGCGGTATTGGCGGAGGATCAGCACCGGCGCCTCGCGCGAGATGCGCTTCGGCGTTCCGTAAATGAAGCGGTCCGCTACGATGTCGCCGTAGACGACGATCAGCTTTCCCCTCATTTTCTCGGTGAGCTGAAGAAGGCGGCTGCGCGAGAACATCGCCGCGAAGAATATGGGCAAACTGATCGAAGGAGAAGACTTCTACTTCGAGGGACCGTACATGGTCTTCACGGAGAAGTTCCTGCGCGAGCGCGGGTATTGCTGCGAGTCAGGGTGTAGACATTGCCCGTACGGGTTTCGGCGCGATCAGCGTTCGGACGTCGCGACCGACGACACCGACAACTCCGCGCGCTGAAGCTCGATCTTCTCGTCCGCGGTGAGCACGCGTTCCAAATCAATCAATAGATAGACCTCGTCCGCGTACGGGATCACTGCGATCAGCAGCTCGCCGCGCACGCCGCGGACGAGCGCCGGAGGCGGAAGAAGCGTGTCGGAGTTGACGGTGACGATGCGGCGCACTTCGTCGACTTTCAATCCGATCATCCCCGCGCTCGAGTGCGTGATCAGCACGAGCGGCTCGGCGGCGCGATTCTCCGCGTGCGGAAAAAGGCGATCGCGCAGATCGATGATCGGAATCACTTCGTTGCGCAGCACGATGATGCCTTCGACGAACGACGGCGCTGTCGGCACCGACGTCGATCCGCTGTACGGGATGATCTGGCGCACCGCCATGATGTCGAGGACGAACGTCTCGCGGCCGACGCGGAACGTGATGAGGCGAAGTTCGCGGACGCCATCGCTCACGACCGCACCCGGAACTTGCGCACCTCTTCATCGAGACTGCGGATCGCGTCGTTGAGCAGCGACACCGCGTCGTTCATCTCCGCGGCCGAGGTGCGGTTGACGTCGGCGATGTCGCGCACCGCTTCCATCGTCGTCACGATCTTCTCGCTCTCCTGCGACTGGTTCGCGGCGACCTGGAAGATCTCGTGGATCATGTCGATCATCCGCTCGGCGGCGCTGGAGATCATCGACGATCCGGAGCGTTGCTCGACCATCGCCTGGCGCACGTACTTCGTCACTTCGCGCATCGACTCGACGGCGCGCATGATGTGATCCGATCCCTGCGCCTGCTGCGTCGTCGCGGAGTTGATCTGCTTGACCATCTCCTGCAGTCGATCGACCGCGCGCGTCACCGTCTCGCTTCCCTGCGCCTGTTCGCGCGTCGCGTTCGCGATCTCTTTTCCCATCCCCGACGCTTTCGCCGCCGAGTCGAGAATCTTGTTGAGCGCTTTGCCTGCTTCGTGCGCAAGCTCGACGCCGTGCTCGACGAGCGCGGAGCCCGACGTCATCGTCTTCAGCGCGTTGCCGACTTCGTCCTGCACGGAGCGAATGAGTGCGGCGATGTCGCGCGTCGAGGATGCGGTTCGCTCCGACAGCTCGCGAATCTCCGCCGCGACGACGGAGAATCCTTTGCCGTATTCGCCCGCCTGCGCCGCAAGAATCGCGGCGTTCAACGCGAGAAGATTCGTCTGCTCGGCGACGTCTTCGATGACGTTCAGGATTTTCCCGATCGCGACGGATCGCTCGCCGAGTCGCGAGACGACGGTGTTCGCTTCGATGACCGACTTGCGGATCTGCTCCATGCCGTCGATCGTTTCGCGCACCGCGCTCATGCCCGACTCCGCGGCGTCGGCAACCGCCAGCGCGAGGTCGTACGACGTCGCCGCATTCGACTCCACCTCGGCGATCGACGCGCTCATCTCCACCATCGACGACGAGGTGTCGGTGACGAAGTTCGTGAGGTAGACGACGTTCTGGTCGACTTCGTTGATCGACGTGACCATTTGGGTGGTGGCCGAGGCGGTGTCTTCGACGGAGTTGAAGAGGGAGTCGGTGTGGCGGCTCACCTCTTCCATCGACGCGACCATCTCGAGCATCGACGACGACGTCTCTTCCGACGATGCGGAGAGCGCCTCGACGTTGTCAGTGATCTTGCGGACGCCGCCGTTGAGTTGATCGATGGAGCGGTAGGTGTCGTCGATGATCGAGCGCTGATCGTCGACGCGATCCATGACCGTCTTCGAGCGCGTGCTCACGGTCTCGACGACCGATTTCAATTTCGCCTGCGACGCCCCGAGGCTCTTCACCGTTCGCTCGAGATTCGCGGCCATGGCGTTGAAGGACTCGCCGAGGCTTCCGATCTCGTCTTGCGTGGTGATCTCGGCGCGATGCGTGAGGTCGCCCTGTGCGATGCGCTGCGACGTGTCGACGAGGCTGAGGATCGGCCGCGTCAAGACTTGTGATGCGACGAAACCCAACACGACGGCGACCACGAGCGCGAAGAGCGTGACGAGGATGTTCGTGAACCACATCGCCCGCGCCGCGGTTTGCGCCTGCCGCTCGTTGACGAGCAGGCGGAAGTAGCCCTTCGGCTTCGCATTCGCTTCATGCGACTCGAAGAACGGAACGATGAAGAGATGCATCGGCTCGCCATTCGCGGCGCGAAGGTCGATCGCTGTGAGCGCGACACCGAGAGGGTGCGACGCCACTTCCGGCGGCAGCTCTTTCGCGCTGGCGGCGAGCACCTTGCCGTCGGCGCCGGTGAAGTCGGTGTACGACACCGCCGCGTTTTTCGTGAGGTCGTCGACGATCTTGCGAAGGTCGTCGGTCAGCCCAAACAGGACGTAATAGCCGGCCGTCGACTCGATCGTGTTCGCGATCGCCGCGGCCTGATCGATCGTCTGCTGCGTCATCGAGCGCCGCACGCGGTATTGCTCGATAGAGACGATCAGCAGCGCAATGACGATCGTGAGGCCGGCAAACGCGATGATGAATTTCCAGCGAAGGCCGAATCGGGTTTGAGACATCGGACGCGGGAAGTGTAGCTTACGAAGTGCTGAGGACTGAGGACTGAGGACTGAGTTGCTTCGCGCCCGCGATCCTTCAACTCAGTCCTCAGTCCTCAGTCCTCAGTCCTGTCTTGCTATCATCGAACGAATGCCCCTGATTCGCTGTCCAAAATGCGGCCAGGCATACGACATACCCGGCGTGATCGCGGTGCGTCTGCCGAACTCGATCGCGACTTGTCATTGCGGCGAATGGCTGTCGGGGAGCAAGGCGGCGATCCTCGCGCGGATGCTCGATCCGGCGAAGATCAAGGAAGTCGATCTGCAGCCGTATCGCGTCGATGCCGCCGCTGCCGCGGAGCGCGAAGCGACCGCGCAGGCGCAACCTGCCGCGCCGGAACCGCCCGCGCGAGCGCGATCGATTCGCATCGTCGCGCGTGGCGCGAAGCAATCGATCAACACCGTCTTCACGATCCATGAGCATCCGCTCTGGATCGGGCGCCGCGGCGCGCACGTCGAACTTCCCGAAGCGGAGTTGTCGCTGCATCACTGCTCGATCACGGTGCGCGGCGAGAAGCTCATCGTGCGCGACGCCGGATCGCACACCGGCACGTTTCTCGATGGTCAACAGATTGACGAAGCGGTCATCGAAGACGGGACGCATCTGCTGCGCGTCGGATCGGCACTGATCACGATCGAGCCGACCGACGAGACGGGCGTCGCCGTCGGTCCGGTGTCGCTCGACGACGTGTCGACCGCGCCGGTGGGCGTCGTCGATGGCGACGTCTTCGACGCGATGACCGCGAGCGAGTTCCATGCAGCCGATGCCGGCAGCCGCACGGTGCTCGTGTGCGTCGCCGGACCGCTCAACGGCCAGGAGTTCGAGATTCCGCCGACCGGTCTCGTCGTCGGCCGCGAAGGTCACGTGCGCGTGCCCGATGAGTTCTTGTCGCGCCGTCACTTCGAAGTCGCCCCCGATCCCGACGGCACCATCCGCGTCCGCGACCTCGGCAGCCGCAACGGAACGTTCTTGAATACGCTCCCGGCGAAGAACACGAAAGTGCACGCCGGCGACGAGATTCAGGCCGGCGTGAACAAGTTCAAGGTGGAAGTCCGAACGTAAGCGTTTACACGCCAAAATCGCACGTTGCGCCCAATTTTGGCAGCGGTATACTCCGCCGGATTCCGAAAAGAGGGTGAGGGGCTAATGAGCATCGTCGACTCGGCGGTCGCGCGCGTGATTCCTCCATTGTCCGCTCTTCTCCAGAAGCCGTTGTGCCTCGTCGACGGCCAGTCTCCGGAAGCGAGCGGCTCGTTTGCGATTCGCTTCAGCGCGCCGCGGGTGTGCGTCGTCTCCGCGGACGGCAAGCCTTTCTCCGATCCCGAGCGCCAGCTTCTCAACTCGCTCTTTGAGGTCATCCGCATCGGCGAAGAGTCGGAGATGAAGATGCAGGAGCTCGAGCAGCGCATGCTCAGCATGCAGCGCGAGAACCTCGAGCTCATCGTCCGCAATCGCGTGCTCAATGAAGTGTCGTCGCGCGACACGCTTACGGGCCTGTTCAATCGCGGCTACGTGATCGAGAAACTCGACTCCGAGATCAATCGATCGGTGCGGCACGGCTCGCCGATGGCAGTGCTGATGATCGACCTCGATCACTTCAAGAACATCAACGACACGTACGGCCACAACGTCGGCGACCAGGTGCTGCAGTGGTTCGGCAAGACGCTGCGCGAAAGCTGCCGCGTGTACGACGTCCCGGGCCGCTACGGCGGCGAAGAGTTCTGCGTGGTGCTGCCGGAAACGCTCGTCGGAAACACGACGGTCGTCGCCGAGCGCATTCGCACGCGACTCGAAGCGTCGGAGCTGACGCTCGGAGAGCACGCCGTGCGCGTGACCGCATCGTTCGGCATCGCCGGCCTCGACGCCGCGCCCGGCGACGCGCTGAGTCCCGCCACGCTCATCGACCGCGCCGACCGCGCCCTCTACTGCGCGAAAAACCTCGGCCGGAATCGCGTCGAGCTGTGGGACGCAGGACGGTTCGTCGATCACGGCGTGAGCCACTGATCGGTTGCGCGGTTGCTGAAGGTTGCGCGGTTGCGGGGTGAACGCGCGTGACGTGGTTCGCGATCGTGCTGGCGGCAGTCGTGGCACTCGCGCTGATCGTGGCGCGAAGACCGTTCGCGGAAATGCAAGCGATGGTACTCGGCGGCCGCGTTGCGCCGGGATGCGTGATCGCGGAGGCGGCGGTGTTGCTGGTGATCGCGCTCGCGATTTTCCTCGTTCGCGCGAGGTTGTGAACCCAGCAACTGCGCAACCTCGAAACCACACAACCACCCCTTCACCGCCCCACTTGCGCCTAACTTTCGCTACTTACGCTTGACTTTCGCCTAATTACCGCCTACATTGTCCGTTCATGAAGTACCTGACGGAACGCCAGCGAGACATTCTCAACTTCATTCGCGAATTCCAGCGGCTGCATGCGGTCGCTCCCACGCACCGCGAAATTTGCGATCACTTCGGGTTCTCTTCGTACGGCACGGTCTACAAACACCTTTCGTTGCTCGAGAAGAAAGGTCTGATCCGCCGGGACTGGAACCAGAAGCGCGGAGTGGAGCTGGTCGACGAGAAAAGCGCAACCGCGCCCGCGCAGCCGGCGGCGGGCGGGGGGGCGCCGGGAGTTCGCGAGCTCCCACTCTTCGGCTACATCGCTGCGGGCCGGCCGCTCGACGTCGAGGTGTCCGAGGAGATGATCTCCGTGCCGGAGCACCTCACGTCGCGCGGCGAAAACTATGTGTTGAAGGTCCGCGGCGACTCGATGGTGGATGACGGCATTCTCGACGGCGACCTGGTGATCATCTCGCGCCGCGAACGTGCCGACAACGGCGAGATGGTCGTCGCCAACGTCAACGGAGAGGTCACGCTCAAGCGCCTTTACAAGGAAGGTGAGCGCGTCCGCCTCCAACCGGCGAACTCGTACATGAATCCGATCTACGCGGCTGCGCGCGATGTGGCGGTGCAGGGCGTCGTGGTCGGATTGATGCGCCGGTTTTGATCGAGAGGAATGAGGGTGTGTGTCATGGATCTCGTTCTGAAACTCCGTGAGATTCGCCGCCTGCGCGGCCTCAGTCAAAAAGATGTGGCGCGTTTGTCCGGCGTCGGCGAGAAAACGATCAGCTCATTCGAGACGGGGCAGCGCATCGGCGCGCTCAAGCTCGCACAACTCAAGCGTCTGCTCGCGGTCTACGGTTTGACCGAAGCGCAATTCTTCGGCGGCACCGTGGAAAAACAGATCGCGCCGTGGGAGCTCGATGAAGAGGAGTTCGCGACGTCGCGCATCCTCGACGATCTGCGCGTGATGCCCGTGCCGGTGAAGAAGACGCTGCTGACGAAGTTCCAGCTGATGATCGAGACGGCCGCGGACGTTCACCACGTGAAAGACAGGCAGCCCGCTTACGTGCGCGAGAATCCGGAGTGGCACATGCTCACGTCGCGGAACTGACGCGCGTCAGGAGAGCTGCTCGCGGAGCGACAAGCGATCCAGCGCGAGACGATGCTCGACGATTCGTCCGTCGCGTAGCGTGAGGATGTCGATCACTTCCCACGCGATCGGACGGTTCGTCGGCGGCGCGCCCATGAACTCGCCCCGATGCGTTCCGCGAAACGTCTTGCGTGTGACGACCTTCTCTCCTTCCGCGACCTGCTCGTCGATCGTGACATGAAGATCGGGGAACGCGGCGCGCAAGCCGGCGAACAGCATCTTCACGCCGTCGCGCGTCGGCGGGACGCCGGGGAACGGCGAGTGATCGACGAAGTCGGCGGCGAGCAGTTCGTCGACGGTCTCGAGGACGCCGTTCGACTGCGCTTCGTCGATGAGTCTGCGAACGATGGCCTTATTTTCTGATGACATCGCTGCATGTACGCGCGACAGCCGCGCGCGGATTCACCCGAAGATGTGCGCGAACGATTTCTCGATCGACGGGTATTGAAACGTGAAGCCTTCGGCAATCAGGTGATTCGGCACGACACGTTGTCCGCCGAGGAGCGCTTCGTCGGCCATCTGCCCGAAGACGAGGCGGAGCGGGAGGGCGGGCGTGGGGAGTAAGGCCGGGCGGTGGATGGCGCGGCCGAAGGCGCGCGCGAAGTCGCGGCTGCGCACCGGATTCGGCGCGGTGACGTTGTAGATGCCGCGCGCCGCGTCGTTGTCGATCGCCCACTCGATCGCGCGAAGAGCGTCTTCGCGATCGACCCACGACAGCCACCGCTTCCCGCTGCCGATCGGGCCGCCCACGCCGAGTTGAAACGGCAGGAGCATCTTCTTCAGCGCGCCGCCGGAACGTTCGAGAACGACGCCGAGGCGCACGATCACCACGCGCGCGAAGGGTATTGCGTCGCGCGCCGCCGCTTCCCACTTCTCGGTGAGCTCGGCGAGAAAGCCTTCACCGCGCGGCGCCGACTCGTCGACGACTTCATCGCCGAGGAGTCCGTAGAAGCCGGACGCGGACGCGCTGATGAACGTGCGGTGCTTCGCGAGATTGCTCTGCATCGCTTCGACGAGTGCATGCGTCGCATCGAGGCGGCTGGAGACGAGGCGCTGTTTTCGCGAATCCGTCCAACGTCCTTCACCGACGTTCTCGCCGGCGAGATTGATGACGACATCCGCCTCGGCGACTCTCGCGCTCCACGCGCCTTGTCGGGGCGGATGCCATTCGACGCCGCGCGCCGGATCGCGCGTGAGCACCGCGACGTCATGACCGCGCGCGGCGAGACGCTTCACGAGCGGCGCGCCGAGGAATCCGCTGCCGCCGGAGACCACGATCTTCACGCGGTCATTCTGTAGCAAAAGGAAAGCCCCGCCGAGCGAAGCGGGGCTGACCGATGAAACAGGAGTAGGAGATCAGAGTTTGTTTGCGTTCGTTTGGTTCGTTCCGTTCGTTCCAGTCGCTCAATCCATTGGACGCTCGCCAAAACGAAAAGTTTCGCGGGTCTTCAACCGATGCGGGACCGGGCGGTGACGCGCCGAGGATCGCCGGCCGTGCTCAGCCGTTGCAGCCCCGCGAACGCGATCATCGCCGCGTTATCGGTGCAGTAGCGTTTCTCGGGAAGACGAACAATCACGTCGTGCGCGCGCCCCCACTCCCCCACCCGCTCGCGCAGCACTCCGTTCGCCGCAACCCCGCCGGCGATCGCGAGATCCGACGGCATCGTCTCGCGCGACGCGCGCAGCCGCGACCAGATCGTCTGGAGCCGGTCGAACAGCTGCGCGAAGAGTGCGTCCTGAAACGTCGCGCAGAAATCGGCGAGAAGCTGCGCGTCGCCGCCGGCGTGAATCTCGTGCTCGCGCGCGAAGCGAATTGCGGCGGCCTTGATCCCCGAGTAGGAGAAATCCGCGGAGTCGTCCTTGAACTGCGGAACCGGAAACGCGAAGCGCTTCGGATCGGCGCGGCCTTCGCGCGCGTGCTTCTCGATCTGCGGACCGCCGGGATACGGAAGTCCGACGAACTTCGCGACCTTGTCGAACGTCTCGCCGATGGCGTCATCGCGCGTGCGATTGAGCATCTGCACGTTGCCGTTGCGCACGTCGTAGATCGACGAGTGTCCGCCGGAGATCACCAGCGCGAGAAATCGTGCCGGCAGCGGAAGGGCCGGACCTTCTTTCTGCAGATAGGGCGAGAAGATGTGCCCTTCGAGATGATTGATCGACACGATGGGCACGCCGAGGCCGTAGGCGAGTCCCTGCGCGCCGGCGACGCCGACGAGCAGCGCGCCGATGAGTCCCGGTCCGCTCGTGACGGCAATCGACTCGACGTCGTCGAATGACGCGTGCGCATCTTCGAGCGCGCGATGCACGAGCGGAAAGAGATGCTGCAGATGTTCGCGCGACGCGATCTCGGGAACGACGCCGCCGAACGGCTGATGGCGCTCGATCTGCGAGGCGATGTGATTGATGCGCACGGTCCCGTCGCGCTCGAGCAGCGCGACCGACGTTTCGTCGCACGACGTTTCGATTCCGAGAATCATCGAACGGGAAAGTCGGGAAGGGCGACCGTATAATCCCCGGCCTCAATGAGAGAGGACCTCGCGACCCGCTACGAGCCCGCACAATTCGAGAAGCGCATCTACGACTTCTGGGAGAGCGGCGAGTACTTCACTCCGGTCGACGATCCGGAGCGGCCGAAGTTTTCCATCGTCATTCCGCCGCCGAACGTCACCGGACGCCTGCACATCGGTCACGCGCTCGTGATGACACTGCAGGACGTCATCGTTCGCTGGAAGCGGATGTCAGGCTTCAACACGCTCTGGCTTCCCGGCACCGACCACGCCGGCATCGCCACGCAGATGGTCGTCGACCGCGAGTTGCAGAAGCAGGGCATTTCTCGTTTCGACATCGGCCGCGAGAAGTTCCTCGAGAAAGTGTGGGAGTGGAAAGACCAGCACCGCACCTTCATCAAAGACCAGCTCGCGCGCCTCGGCTGCTCCTGCGATTGGACGCGCGAGCGCTTCACGCTCGATGAAGGATTGTCGCGCGCCGTGCGCCACGTCTTCGTGCGGCTCTATGAAGACGGCTTGATCTATCGCGATGTGGCGATGGTGAACTGGTGCCCGAGCTGCCGCACCGCCATCTCCGACATCGAAGTCGACTATCGCGAGCGCAACGCGAAGCTGTACTACATCGAATATCCCGTCGTCGGATCCGATCGACGGCTCGTCGTCGCGACGACGCGGCCGGAGACGATGCTCGGCGACACCGCGGTGGCCGTGCATCCGGACGACGATCGCTACAAGGATCTGATCGGCGGCGAAGTCCTGCTCCCGATCGCGAATCGCCGCATCCCGATCATCGGCGACGCCATCCTCGTCGATCCCGAGTTCGGCACCGGCGTCGTGAAAGTCACGCCCGCGCACGACAAGAACGACTACGAAGCGGGACTGCGCAACCAGCTTCCGCAAATCCAGGTCATCGACGAGACCGGCCGCATGACCGAAGCCGCGGGCGCGGAATTCAAAGGACTCGATCGTTTCGAAGTGCGGAAGAGAGTCCTTCAGGAACTGCAAATCGGCGGCTTCCTCAAAGAGGTGAAGGAGTACGTGCACTCCGTCGGCGTTCACGGCCGGTGCGACACCGACATCGAGCCGATGATCTCGCGGCAGTGGTTCGTGAAGATCGAGCCGCTGGCGAAGCCGGCGACCGAAGTCGTGCGCAACGGCACGATTCAGATCATTCCGCAAACGTGGGAAGCGACCTACTTCAACTGGATGGAGAACATCCACGACTGGACGATCTCGCGGCAGCTGTGGTGGGGCCATCGCGTACCGGCGTCGTACTGCGACAACGGACACGTGATCGTGAGCGAGACCGATCCGGTGTCGTGTCCGCAGTGCGGTTCGAAGAATCTCACGCAGGACACCGACGTCCTCGACACGTGGTTCTCATCCGGACTGTGGCCGTTCTCGACGATGGGCTGGCCGGAGAAAACGCCCGACCTGCAAACGTTCTATCCGACCGACGTCCTCATCACCGGCTTCGACATCCTCTTCTTCTGGGTGGCGCGCATGATCATGTTCGGCCTTCGCTTCACGGGCCGCGCGCCGTTCACGCAGGTTTTCCTCAACGGTCTCGTGCGCGACGAGCACGGCGAAAAGATGTCGAAGACGAAAGGCAACGTCATCGATCCGCTCGACGTCGTGGAAGAAGTCGGCGCGGACGCGCTCCGCTTCACGCTCGCCATCAACGCATCGGGCCGCGACATTCCTCTCGGCAAAAGCAAGATCGCGAGCTACTCCGCGTTCGTGAACAAGATCTGGAACGCGTCGCGCTTCGCGATGATGCACATCGACACGGATCTGAAGAACGCCGGCGCGATCGACCGCGACGCGCTCGGCACCGTCGAGCGCTGGATCCTCTCGCGACTCAACGCCGCGACGCGCGACGTCAACAAAGCCCTTTCCATCTTCCGCTTCGACGAAGCGGCATCGACGCTCTATCAATTCTTCTGGCACGAGTTCTGTGACTGGTACATCGAGATGGTCAAGCCCGTGCTGCTCGGCAAGCACGGCACCGACGAAGATCGCAAACGCGCGAAGCGCGTGCTGCTCGAAGTGCTCGATCGCTCGCTGCGCCTCCTGCATCCCTTCATGCCGTTCGTGACCGAGGAGATCTGGCTGAAGCTCGGAGGCATCGAGCCGTCGGTCATGGTCGCGCCGTATCCGATCGCCGAGGATCTCGACGACAGCGAGGCGGAGCGGCTGATTCGCGCGGTGCAGTCGACGATCACGACGGTGCGCAACGTGCGCGCGGAACGCGGCTTCACGCCGAAGGATCGCTTTACGCTTTTCGTGACTGTCACGAACGAGCGCGAAGCGGCGTTCTTCGATGCGTACAGCTATCTGCTCAACGAGCTCGCGCGGCTCGACGCGACGAACGTCAATCAGGCGATCCCCGAAGGCGCGCATCACGACGTCGTCGGCGGATTTCCGATCGCGATCATCTTCCCCGAGAAAGTCGTCACGCAGGAGCAACTCGACCGCGTGCGGCGCGAGATCGAAGGCGCGAACAAAGAGCTCGCCGCTCTCGACGCGAAACTTGCCAACGAGCAATTCGTGTCGCGCGCACCCGCGGCGGTGGTCGAGTCGGCGCGCGCGCGGCAGGCGGAGTTGCGCGCACGCATCGAGAAGTTGATGCAAAATCAATAGCCGTTGATCGACACCCAGCAAGTCGTCGCTCGATTCAAATCGCTCGAATCCCTCGCCGTGCTCTCGCGCGTCTCATCGACGAACGTGATCGCGCGGCGCGTAGTGAACGAGTGCATCGAGAACGAGCTGTCGCTGCCGAAGGCGATGATCGTCGCCGGCGAGCAGACCGCGGGACGCGGCCGCAATCAGCGCACGTGGTCGTCGCCGCCGGGTAAAGGCATCTACGCGACGACGCTCCTCGCTTGTTCGCTGCGCGAGCTGCCGCTCGTGCCGTTCGAAATGGCGAACATCGTGGCCAGCTATCTTCATGAGGTCTTCGCGATCGATGCACGAGTGAAGTGGCCGAACGATGTCTACGCGAACGGCAAGAAGATCGCCGGCATCCTCATCGAGGCGCGCGTGCAGGAAGACCGCGCGTATTTATTGATCGGCACCGGCATCAACATCGAGCCGGTGAAAGGCGACGATCGTCCGAACGCAATCACGCTCAGCGAGCTTTCGCCGCGCGATTTTCACGGCATCGAGAACGCGACGCTCGCATTCATCGAGCACGTCGACGAGCGCCTGTCGCGCACGTTCGATCACGATCGCGTGCTCGAGCAGTGGCGCGCGCGCGTCATTCACAACCCCGGCGACCGCATCACCTGCGTCATCGGCGAGCGCACGATCATCGGAACATGGAGCGGCATCGATGAAGACGGACGCGCGCTGCTGCACAGCGGCGACGAGACGATCGCCGTGAGCGCGGGCGATTTGATTCTGTCGTAACCTCCCGGGACGCGAATGACAACCGGAACCATCGACGAATCGCGACGCAAAGCGGCGACTGTTGTAGGACTCTCTTATCTGTTTGCGCTGCCGCCGGCGATCTTCGCCGAGTTCTATGTACGCGGCCAACTCATCGCCTCGGGCGATGCCGCGCAGACGGCGCGGAACATCATGGCGCACGAACGGCTGTTTCGTCTGGGCACCGCCAGCAATCTCACCGTCTTCGCGCTCGATGTCGTCCTGATCATCGCTCTCTACGTGGTCCTGATGCCGGTCAATCGAACCCTCGCGTTACTGGCGACGGGCTGGGGACTGATCGAGACCGCAATCCTGTTCGTCGTCACGCTCAGCGACTTCGACGTCTTGCGGATCTTGAGTGGTGCGGACTACTTGCACGCATTCGATGCGAACCAGTTGCAGGGTCTCGCGCGGCTGTCGCTCAGTGCGCACGGCGATGCGTATAACGTCGGCCTCGTGCTCGCCGGGCTTCGAAGTACTGCCTTCTGCTATCTCTGGTTCAAGTCCCGATTCATCCCAAGGGTATTGGCGGCATGGGGAATGTTGGCTTCCGTTCTGATGGGAGCATCCGCATTCGCGTTCATCATTTTTCCCGAGCTTGCGAAAGTCGTCCGCGTTGAGATTTATGGAGCTCCGATCTTCTTCTTCGAACTGACCATAGGCTTCTGGCTCCTGCTGAAGGGATTACAACCTTCGGAGCCGCGCCCGATCGAGTGAGCAATGACGCGCACGACAAACGCAAGGGTCGCTGGATTCACGTACCTCTTCTACGCGGCAATCGGTATCTGCATCGAGCTGCTGATGCATCGCGCCAGAGGCGTCGGCGGTGATTTCGCCGCCAAGCTGGCGCACATCGGTGGACACGCCACTGAAGTGCGGCTGGCCATTCTGATTGCGTTGCTCGAAAGCCTCTCCGCCCTCGTGCTGGGCGTCACGCTGTACGGGATCACGCGCGACCAGGATCACGAGCTCGCCATGCTGGTGCTGATCTGTCGCGTTGCTGAAGGCGTTCTCGGTACGAGCAACATTCCGAACTACCTGGGACTTCTGTGGCTGGCGAAGACGGGCGCTGCGGACGCGCCTACAACGAACGCGCTGAGCACGTTTTTGCTGATGCCCGTCCCGACTGTCCCCATCGGTACGATCTTCTTTGCCGTGGGAAGTACGATCTTTTCCTGGCTCCTTTTGCGCGGACGTATGGTGCCCGTCTCTATCGCCTGGCTCGGCGTGCTCGCGTCGGGCCTGCTCGCGGTGGTCCTGCCGCTGCAGCTCGCCGGTTTCTCCACAGGGCCGGTGACCGGTTACTACCAATGGCTGCCGGCGCTCGTATTCCAAATCGTGCTCGCGCTCTGGCTGCTCATCAAAGGTGTCGCGGCACCGCGGGCGATTTGATTCTGTCGTAACCTAATCCAGCGATGCCGTCCAATCTCCTCGTCGTCGACGTCGGCAACACCAACATCGTCCTCGGCATCTACCGCGACGACGCCCTCGTCAACTCGTGGCGCATGGCCACGGCGCGCGAGCGCACCGCCGACGAATACGGCAGCATGGCGCGGCTCCTCATCGGCGACGCGCTGAGCGAGCCGATCGAGGGCGCGATCGTGTCGTCGGTCGTGCCGCCTCTGAACAGCGCGATGGAGTGGATGATCGGCAAGTACTTCGGCATCAAGCCGCTCTTCGTCGAGCCGGGCGTGAAGACGGGAATCGGCATTCACGTCGACAACCCGCAGGAAGTCGGCGCCGATCGCATCGTCAACTGCGTCGCCGCGCACGCCGCGCACGGCGGGCCGCTGATCATTGTCGACTTCGGAACGGCCACGACTTTCGATCTCGTCACCGCCGACGCGAATTACGCCGGCGGCGTGATCGCGCCCGGCATCAACATTTCGGCCGAGGCGTTGTTCGCGCGCGCGTCGCGACTGCCGCGTGTCGACATCAAGCGTCCGCCGAACGTCGTCGGCACGAACACCGTCGTCAACATGCAGTCGGGTTTGTATTTCGGATATCTCGCGCTCGTCGATGGAATCATCACGCGCATCAAACGCGAAGTGAGCGGCATCAAGCGCGTGATCGCGACCGGCGGACTGGCGACGCTCTTCATCGACGACAGCGAACACATCGACGAGATCGACTCCGAGCTGACGCTCAAGGGTTTGAAGATCATCTACGACCGCAATCGCGCGCCACGTAGAGGCCGCGCGAGATGAAGCGCGCGCTCGCGCTGCTCGTCATCGCGACGCCGCTCTTCGCAGGTTCCCAGGTCACCGCGACGCACGCCGCGATCGCGACGTCGTCACGCATCGCAACTCAGGCCGGACTCAACGTCTTGAAGCGCGGCGGCAACGCCATCGACGCCGCGATCGCATCCGCATTCGTCCTCGGCGTCGTGCAGCCGCAAGCCGCGGGCATGGGCGGCGGCGGGTTCCTCGTCTACTTCGACGCGAAGAGCGGCGCGATCTGGACGCTCGACTTTCGCGAAGTGTCGCCGGTCGAAGCGAAGAGTGACGCGAAGCTGCACGCGGCCACTCCCGGATTTCTCGCCGGTCTCGACGCGATGCACACGAAGTTCGGAACGCAGGGCTGGCGCGAACTGATCGCTCCGGCGATCGCGCTCGCACGCGAACAGACGAAGAACGAGCTCGCCGCGACGATGACGCGCATCGCCGACACCGGCGTGAAGAATTTCTACAGCGGCGCGATAGCGGAGCGGTTCATCGACGCGGTGAAGAGCGGCGGCGGCGCGATCGGACATCGCGACTTGCGCGACTACACGCCGATGTGGCGCGCACCGATCCGCATCCGCTTCGGCGACTACGACATCTTCGCGCCCGCGCCGCCGTCGAGCGGCGGTCTTGTCATCGGCGAAACGCTCAACATCATCGGTGCCTACGATCTCACCGCCACGGGATTTCAGTCGGTGAAGACGCTGCATCTCCTCACCGAGGCGCAGCGCCGCGCGTCGATCGACGAGCGCAAAGCGGTCGGCGATCCGGCAAACGCGCGCATTCCGTATCGCGATCTGCTGTCACCGGATCATGCGAATACGTGGCGCGCTTCGATCAAGAGCGACAAAGTCACGTCGACGATCATGCTCACGGATTCGGTAGGCCAGACACGAATGTCTGGCCCACACGCCACGATCGCGATCATCGATGCAGCAGGAAACGTTGCGGCGATGACGACGACGAACGGTGGCGAGTTCATCGTTCCGGGATTCGGATTCGTTCTCAACGATGCGATGACCGAATTCAGTACGAGCGGGATCAACGAGTTCGCGAGCAGCAAGCGGCCCGCGACGCCGGTCTCGCCCGCGATCGTGTTGAAGAACGGGCGTCCGTACATCGCGCTCGCGTCCGCGGGGCCGACGACCGCGCTTCAGGTGATCGTCAACTCGATCGTCTTCAAGAAGGCGCTGTACGATTCCGTCGCAGCCGCGCGCTATCACCAGGAATCGGATCCCGATCAAATCGAATATGAGAAATCGCTCGCGCCGAAAGCGACGATCGATGCGTTGAACGCGATGGGACACGGCGTCCTGGCGCGCGAGTCGATCGGCGACGTGCAGGCGTTGCAGTTCGAGCGCGGAAAGATTTTCGCCGTCGCCGATCCGCGGCACGGCGGCGCTGCGGGAGGGTATTGATGTCCGCACAAGAACAGAAAATCGAGGCGGCGCGCGCGGCGCTCGAAGCCGTGCGCGGTGGGATGACGCTCGGACTCGGATCGGGCAGCACCGCCGAAGAATTCGTGAAGCTCCTCGGCGCAGCGCCGTTCGCACGCGACGTGCGTTGTACGTGCACGTCGAAGCGCACGGAGAAGCTCGCGACGTCGCTCGGTCTCGCGATCTATTCGCTGGCCGAGGTGGCGCCGCTCGATGTGGCGATCGACGGCGCGGACGAAATCGATCCGCGGCTTCGCCTCATCAAGGGTCATGGCGGCGCGCTGCTGCGCGAGAAGATCGTCGAGCAGCAGGCGAAGCGATTCATCGTCATCGCCGACGAATCCAAGCTCGTCGAGCGACTCGGCATCCGCGTGCTGCCGGTCGAAGTCACGCCGTTCGCGCTCGATGTGCTGATGAAGCGCTTCGACGATCTCGCGCCGAAGCTGCGGGAGAACTTCACGACCGACGAAGGCAACGTGATCGTCGACGTGCGCGTGCCGGAGGACAAAGACATTGCCGACGTCGTCGCGCACATTCGCGCGCATGCAGGTGTCGTCGACACCGGCTTCTTTCCGGATGAAGCGAGCGAGGCGATCATCGCCACGGCGAACGGCATCCGCCGCATGACGCGATGAACAACAGCGACGCAGAAGATCTCCGGAAGCTCGGCTACGCGCAGGAGCTGCTTCGCGAGATGGGCGGCTTCTCGAACTTCGCCATCTCGTTCTCGATCATCTCGATTCTCACCGGCGCGATCCTGCTCTACGGCTACGGACTGAAGTTCGCCGGTCCGATCATCAACTCTGTCGGGTGGCCGGTCGTGAGTCTGTTCACGCTCGCAGTCGCGGCGTCGATGGCGGAGATCGCGTCCGCCTATCCGACCGCCGGCGGTTTGTACTTCTGGGCGTTTCGCCTCGGCGGACGGGGTTGGGCGTGGATCACGGCGTGGCTGAACATGATCGGACAGGTGACGATCACCGCCGGCATCAACATCGCCGCGGCGATCTATCTCATCGGCGCGATCAAACAGATCTTCGGCGTGAGGCTGCCGGAGTCGTGGTGGTTTCAGGTCGCGGTGATGATCGCGATCATGATTCCGCAGGTCGCGATCAACATCTTCGGCATTCGCATCACCGCGCGACTCAACGACATCAGCGTGTGGTGGCACATCGCCGGCGTGCTCGGAATCACGCTGCTGCTCACGTTCGCCGGCAAGCATCACAACAGCGCGTCGTTTCTCTTCTCGTTCCGCAATGTCAGCGGCCCAATCTCGCCGACGATCGCGATCGGCGACGCGACGTTTCGCTCGCCGCTCTTCGCTCTCTTCCCCGCGCTGCAGCGCTTCTACGCGATGGCGCCGCCGATTTTTCTCTTCACGCTCGGACTGCTGCAGGCGCAGTGGACGTACACCGGCTACGACGCTTCCGCGCATGTCGCCGAAGAGACGGTGATGGCGCGACTCAATTCGGCGTGGGGCGTGTTCCTCTCCGTCGCCGTGTCCGCGATCGCGGGATGGATCCTGCTGATGGTGTTGACGTGGTGCATCCCGAACGGCGACGTCGCCGCGGTCGCGAACGATCCGTATCCCGTACTCTTCATCGTCGCGAAAAATCTCACGCCGTTTCTCACGAACCTGATCGCGATCGTGATCTTCGGCGCGATGTGGTTGTGCGGACTGGCGTCGATCACGTCGATGGCGCGCATGTGGTACGCGTTCGCGCGAGACGACGGCATGCCCGGCTCGCGATTTCTAAAACGCGTCAGCGGAAATCGCCACACGCCCGTTTGGTCGATCGCGATCACGAGCGTTCTCGCGGTGCTGATCTGCTGTTATGCGGCGGCGTTCTTCGTCGTGACGTCGATCTCCACGATCGCGCTCTACCTCGCGTACGTGATTCCGATCTATCTCAACGCGCGCAATCGAAGACGCCGCAGCGGCGAGTGGATGAACAAAGAGGTCGCGCCGTGGTCGCTCGGATCGTGGTCGCCGCTCGTGAATGCGATCGCAATCGCGTGGGCGATCTTCATCGCGATCGTGTTCATGCTGCCGCCGAATGAGCTGGTGTTGTGGACGATGGTGGGACTCGCGATCGCACTGACGATCTACTGGTTCGCGTCAGTGAAGCATCGCTTCAAAACGACGGCACTCGATCCGGATCCGTCTTTCGCACCGTGACGGCGAAGCGCCACTGATAGTCCTTGTAGTAGAACGCGATCGTCGACGCGAACGGGCGATCGAGCGGCTTGTTCACTTTCGTTTCGAACAGCGGATAGAGCGGCGTCGGATGCGTGTAGTGCCAGATCAGCTCCGCGCTTCCCGTCGTTGTCTCGTTCGGATGCCGCACGAAGTTGCGCAGGCCGTCGTAACGCTTCTCGCAGATCGTGGCGCGGAAGCACGGGCCGCGAAGACTCGGGGCGGTGCCGAGGATCGGGAAGCCTTTGGGGGTGACGCGGCCGATGAAGGTGGTCTTGTCGCCGTCGTGCGACTCTTCGATCTTCACGTAGCCGGCGCGCTCGAGATTGTGGAGCGTGCGGAGTGCGAGCTCGTCATAGTCATCCTTCGGCGCGCGCGGACTCCACCAGACGCGCTGCGGCACCTCGGCGTAAACGGGCTCGACGACGGATTGGTACTGGCCGATGATCTCGCTCGCTTTTTTCGCGGTGAGAGTTTCTTTGCGGCTGCACGCGAGAAGAAGGCAGAAGGCCGCGATGAACTTCTGCCTTCTGCATTCTGCCTTCCGCATTCTTGACTCCCTCACCTGTGCGTGTTATCCCGGCTGCCCTTGATCGACCGAATCCTAAACGCTCTCGCCAGGCTCTGCCTCAGGCATAGCAAACAGATCGCCATCGCATCGCTCGTCTTCGGACTCGCCGCCATCGCCATGGCGTTTCGACTGTCGTTCGATCCCGATCTGCTCAACCTCATCCCGCAAAAGAATCGCCAGGTTAACGAGTTTCGCAAAGTCCTCAAAGACCTCGGCACCATCGACTATCACATCGTCGCGCTCAACATCCCTCCCGGACGCGACGTCCATGAGTACGACGCGCTGATCGAGGCAATCGCAACCGGCTACCGCAACGATCGCAATCGCATCGCCGACGTCAGCTATCGCCTGCCGAATCCGCTTGACTTCGTGAACATCGTCCTGCCGCGCGCGCTGCTGTTCCTCACGCCCGCGGAGCTCGACCAGGTCGCCGAGAAACTCTCCGACCAGGGCATCCGCGACAACGTCACGCGCAATCGCGCCATCCTCGAGACGCCGCAGGCGTTCGCACTCAAGCAGCTCATTCAATACGATCCGTTCAATCTCGCGCCGATCTTCATCCGCAAGTTCCAGAGCGCGGGCGGCGGATTCAAAATCGATGCGTCGAGCGGCTACTACCTCTCCGCCGATCACACGACGCTTCTCATCCTGACGAAGCCGCGCCATCCGGCGCAGGACGTTCCGTTCGGACGCGAGCTGATCGCTGAAGGAGCATTGATCGAGTCTCGCGCGCTCGCCGATTTTCAGAAGAACGCGCCCGCGGGAACGCCGCTGCCGACGATCGCGCACACCGGCGGCTATGTGATTGCCACGGGCGACGCCGATCTCATTCAGCAGGACGTGATCGTCAACGTCGTCGGCTCGTTCTTCGGCGTTCTCGCGCTGTTTCTCTACGCGTTCCGCCGCGCGGCGTCGATCGGATACGCCGCAGCGCCGATGGCGCTCGGTCTCGCGCTGACGTTCGGAAGCGCGGCGCTGATGTACGGCCAGCTCTCCTCGCTCAGCGCCGGATTCGCCGCACTCCTCGCCGGCCTCGGCATCGACTTCATCACCGTGCTTTATGGACGCTACGTCGACGAGCGCAATCGCGGCGCGACGATGCCGGAGTCGATCATCACCATGATCCGCACGACGTTGCCGGGCGTCTTCGTCGCCGCCATCACCACGGCGGCAACGTTCTACGCGTTTCTCGCGACCGACTTCAAAGGAATGACGCAGCTCGGCAACCTCACCGGCGGCGGCATTCTGCTGTTCCTGCTTTCAGTGATCTTCCTGCTGCCGGCGCTGATCATCATCGGCGAGCGCGAGTCGTCGCGGCGCCGTGCGCCGAAGCTGTACCTGCATTCGTTCGGCTCGGGAAAGCTCATCGATCGCGCCATCGCCAAACCGAAACTGACGATCGCGATCTGGTGCGTGTTCATCGTCGTCTGCAGCGCGCTCGCGTTCCGCCTTCGCTTCAGCGACAACATCCAGGATCTCCGCGCGAAGGGAAATCCGGGCGTCGTGATGCAGACGAAGCTGACCGAGAAGTTCGGACAGTCGTTCGACTTCATGATGTACGTGATCGAAGGAAAGACGCTGGACGACGTCATGTCGCGCACGTACGCGGCGTCGCACGATCTCGAGCCGCTCGTCGGCGATCACACGATCGCTTCGTTCCAATCGATCTCCACGTTCTTGCCGCCGCGCGATCAGCAGCTCGCCGTGATCGACGCGCTGCAACGCGGACAAGCCGATCGCTACAACGGCGCGCGCATCAAGGCGACGTTCGCGAAGGCGCTCGCCGACAGCGGGTTCCGTCCCACCGCGTACGACAGCTACATGGAGATGTTCCAGCAGTCGCTCGCGCCGCGCGAACCGATTTCGCTGGAGAGCATTGGCAACACGGATCTGATCAAGCTCGCGCAGCGATTCGTGAAACGTGCGAACGGCGGATGGATGTCGGTGATCTACGTTTATCCGACCGGCGGCAAGTGGCCGCGCGATGTGCCGCCGAAACTGCTTGCGGTCGCCGACCGGCATCCGGGCGACGTGCTCACGGGCGTCAATCTCGTCAGCGGAACGCTGCGCCGCATCGTGCGCGCCGACGCGAGGCGCTCGACGATCATCGGCTTCGCGGCGGTGCTCATCCTGATGTTCCTCAGCTTCCGCACGATCAAGATGACGATGCTGACGTTCGTGCCGTTCGTCGCCGGCACCGCGGGCATGCTCGGATTGATGGCGTTGCTCGATCTCGAGTTCAACTTCATGAACATCTTCGTGGGACTGATGATCATCGGCGTCGCCACCGACTACGCCATCTACATGCTGCAGCGCTACAAGGAAGATCCCGATCACTTCCCGCACGCCGCGCACGAAACCGGCAAGGCCATCGTGATGGCCGCGCTGACCGCCATCGTTGGGTACGGTTCGTTCGCGCTGTCGCACTACCCCGGGCTTCGTTCCATCGGTTATGCTTCGACCTTCGGCATTGGTTTGAGCGGGTTGGCGGCCATTACTCTGCTGCCCGCGATCTTGGTTCAGGGGAGAAAAACAAATGAGCAGCGTTGAGACGACCATTCCGGCCGCCGTGTACGCGCGTCTGATTCGCGGGCGCGTAGCAGCGAACATGCTGATGGTCATCGCCGGCAGCGCACTCATCGCCATCGCCGCACAGGTTGCGATTCCGCTTCCGTTCACGCCCGTGCCGCTGACATTGCAACCGCTCGCGGTGCTTCTCGTCGGCGTGGTTCTCGGATCGGCGCGCGGCGCCGCCGCAGCGTCGCTCTATCTGATCGAAGGCGCGACCGGACTTCCGGTTTTCGCGCAGGGACACGGCGGAATGGTGTGGCTCGTCGCGCCGACCGCCGGCTATCTGTTCTCGTATCCGTTCGCATCGTGGACCGCAGGCTGGTTCTCGGAGCGCGGATGGGGATCGACGACGACCCGCGCGATCAGCGGCATGCTCGTCGCGCTCGGCGTGATTTATCTCGGCGGATGGGCGTGGCTCTCGCTCATCGCCGGCGCTCGCGCCGCGTTCGTGATGGGCATCGCCCCCTTCATCCTCAGCGACATCGTCAAGATCGCCCTCGGCGCCGCGCTGTTGCCGTACGCGCAGCGCGCCCTCGCGCGCGTCTGATGCGCGTCGGTCCGAACGAGATCACGATCAAGCTGCAGAACGCAGCGTTCTCGATCGTCGAATATCGAGTCGGACCGAAGTTCGTTGCGCCGCCGGTCCTGCACTGGCACGAAGACACCGATTGGGCCGGCGTCGTGCTCGAAGGACGCCTGCAGTTCCGCTTCGAAGATCGAACGCAGGAGATCGCGCCCGGCGACGTTCTCTACGTCCCGCGTAATACGAAGTTCGCTTGGTCGAATCCGGACGACGCCGTCGCGGTCGTGCTCTTCATCTACTCGCCTGCCGGTTTCGAACAGTACTTCGTCGAACTGGAGAAACTTCTTCTCGCGAATCCCGGCAAAGCGATTCCCGATCTGATGCCGCAGCTCTTGCCGCTGTGGGATAAGTACAAGATCCGCAGCTAGCCCGTCTGCGCCACCGGCTCGCGTTCTTCCTGCGCCGGCTCCGGTTCCGGAAGCGGCTTCGACTCGCGTCCTGCGCGCTCCGTCGTCTTCTGCTCCGCGGCCGACTTCTCGAGCAGCGCGATCTTCAACACGTCTTCGACGTGCTCGACGAAGTAGAACTGCATGTCGCGCTTGATCGGTTCAGGGACGTCGACGAGATCGCGCTCGTTGAGCTTCGGCAGAATCACCGTGTTGATCTTCGCGGCGCGCGCGGCGAGCACTTTCTCTTTCACGCCGCCGATCGGCAGCACGTCGCCGCGCAACGTCACCTCTCCCGTCATCGCCACGTTGCGTTTCACCGGGCGTCCGGTGAGGACGCTGATAATCGCGCACGTGATCGTGATTCCGGCCGACGGTCCGTCTTTCGGAATCGCGCCCGCGGGCACGTGAATGTGGATGTCGTGCGTCTCGAAGTAATCAGCAGGGATTCCTTGCTCGTCGGCATGCGCGCGCGCGTACGTCAGCGCGGCTTGCGCCGATTCCTTCATCACCTCGCCGAGTTGTCCGGTGAGTTGCAGCTTTCCTTTTCCCCGAACCGCGGTCGCTTCGATGAAGAGGATGTCGCCGCCGACTGCGGTCCACGCCAGTCCCGTCGCCACGCCCACCTGATCGCGCTCGAGAAGCTCTTCGGCGAAGTGCTTCATGGGACCGAGGTACTTGTCGACGTTTGCGTCGGTGATGCGGTACTGCGCGTCGGTCTTTCCTTCGGCGACCTGCACCGCGATCTTGCGGCAGATCGTTCCGATCTCGCGCTCCAGATTGCGAAGGCCCGCTTCCTTCGTGTAGCCGGTGATTACCTTCGTGATGCCGCTGTCGGTCCAGACGACGTTGACCTCTTTGATCCCGTTCTCTTCCATCTGTTTCGGGATGAGGTGCTGCTTCGCGATCGACAGCTTCTCTTCGTCGGTGTAGCCGGAGAGGCGGATCACTTCCATGCGATCGAGGAACGCCGGCTGAATCGTATCGAGCACGTTCGCGGTCACGATGAACATCACGTTCGACAGGTCGTACGCGACGCCGAGGTAGTGATCGCGGAAGGAGAAGTTCTGTTCGGGGTCGAGCACTTCGAGAAGTGCCGACGACGGATCGCCGCGATAGTCGGCGCCGATCTTGTCGACTTCGTCGAGCATGAAAACCGGGTTCGACGTCTGCGCCTGATTGATGCCCTGGATGATGCGGCCGGGCAACGCGCCGACGTAAGTGCGGCGATGTCCGCGGATTTCCGCTTCGTCGCGCACGCCGCCGAGCGAGATGCGCACGAACTTGCGATCGAGCGCGCGCGCGATGGAGCGGCCGAGCGACGTCTTGCCAACGCCGGGAGGTCCGACGAAGCAGAGGATCGGACCCTTCATCTTTTGTCCGCGCAGTTTGCGCACGGCGAGATATTCGAGGATGCGCTCTTTGATCTTTTCGAGGTCGTAGTGATCTTCGTCGAGGATCACGCGCGCGCGGGCGAGGTCGTGATTGTCGGCCGACATCACGCCCCACGGCAGTCCGGTCATCCAGTCGAGATACGTGCGGATGATCGACGTCTCGGCGGAGTCGGGATGCGATCGCTCGAGTCGTTTGATCTGCTTCTCGACTTCTTCCCGCGCTTCGGGCGGGATCATTTTCTCTTCGATTTTCTTGCGGTAGCCTTCGACGTCTTCGGCGAGATCCTCGCCTTCGCCGAGCTCCGACTGAATCGCTTTGAGCTGCTGTCGCAGGAAGTACTCGCGCTGCGACTTGTTCATTTCTCCTTGAGCAGCCGATGAAATCTCCTGCTGCATCGTCAGCAGGTTGATCTCGCGCGTCAGCATCTCGTTGACCTTCTTCAGGCGCTCGATCGGATCGATCGTTTCGAGAATGCCCTGCGCTTCTTCGAGCTTGAGGTCGAGGTTCGATGCGGCGAGATCGGTCAGGCGCGCCGGATCATCGAGATTCGCGGCGATCACCATCACTTCCGGTGAGATGTTCTTGCCGAGGGAGACGGCGCGATCGAGGTTTTGTTTGACGGCGCGGATGAGCGCTTCGACTTCGAGGCCGCGGTCGCGCGTCACCGGTTCTTCGATGCGCGTGATCTTCGCTTTGAAGAACGGTGCGGTCTGGATGAAGTAGTCGATGCGCGCGCGGGAGAGTCCCTGCACGAGGATGCGAATGCGCCCGTCGGGCAGCTTGAGCATCCGCATGATGATGGCGACGGTGCCGGTGCGGAAAAGGTCTTCTTCGCCCGGATCTTCGTTCTGAAAATCTTTCTGGGCCGTGAGCATGATGACGCGGTTCTCGGCCAGCGCCTGATCGACTGCGTTGATCGACTTCTCCCGCGACACCGACAGCGGCACGATGATGAACGGAAAGATCACCAGGTCCTTCAACGGAAGGACGGGAAGAACGTCGGGGATTTTGATCGCTTCTTCTTTTGCCGATTCGTTCGGTTCCGTCATCACTCAACCCTCTCGCCCGCAGGTCAAAGCGGGCTCTCCTGCAATGGCTGTTCCGTTATCAGGTGGCAGGTCGCGGGTCGCAGGTGGCAAAAACAACGGCCTGCGACCCGCCACCTGCGACCTGCGACCTCACTTCATGGCGTGCAACTCCTTGACGAACGATTCAACGTCCTCGAAGTTCCGATACACGGAAGCGAATCGCACGTACGCGACCGGGTCGAGCTCGCGGAGGCGCGACATCACCATCGCGCCGATGTCGCGGCTCGAGATCTCGCGCTCGCCGGCGTCGTTCATCGCCATCTCGATCGTGTCCGCGACGCGCTCGAGTGCGTCCTGCGACACCGGACGCTTGCGACACGCGACCTGGAGTCCGCGCATCAGCTTCGATCGATCGAACGGCTCGCGGCGCTGGTCGCGCTTCACGACCTGGAACGGCTGCGACTCGATCTTCTCGTAGCTCGTGAAGCGGCGCTCGCATCGCGTGCACTCGCGCCTTCGTCGAATCACGTCGCCTTCACGGCTTTCGCGAGAGTCGACGACGCGGTCTTCACCGTTGCCGCAGAACGGACAGCGCATCGCGCGCCATATATCACATCACTCTGCGCGCAAGCCTTTGACGTCGCGCATCGTGATTCCGGAGTACGCGAAGAGCACGAGTCCCGTCACGACGACGGGAATCGTTCCCACGGCGTGAAAGAGAAGCGCGGCGGCGACCGACGAGTCGATGTCGAAGCCGTAGAACGTCGTCAGGATCACCTGCGCCACTTTGTGAAATCCGCCGACGCCGCCCGGAGTCGGAATCGCCAGCCCGATCGTCGTCGTGCCGCTGATGAAGAGACTCGCGTCGAGCGGAAGCGGCCGATGCATCGCGATCGTCACGAACCAGAACTGCGTCGTCAATGCGATCCAGATGAGCACCGTGAATGCGATCACTTTGATCAACGCCGACGGACGCCGCGTCAGATCGAGCGACTGCAGAAACGCGTCGTAGAAATTCATCCACGCCGCGCGAAAGCGCTGCGGCACGATGCGGCCGACGAACGCGTGCACGCGCCGCATCCGCTCGCGCAAAAAGAAGATGCCGAGGATGAGAAGCGTGAGCGAGACGAGGATGACGATCGAGGCGACGGCTGCCGACTTGATGATGAAGAACGCCTTGTGCGCCGAGTAGTCGTTCCAGTGCCGGATCACGAAGTAGACGTAAAGCGACATCAGAAAGTAGAGATCGAGAATGCGCTCGGTGAGCACGGTGCCGAGCGCGCCGGAGAAGCGGACGTTCGTGCGCCGCGCGAGGAGCGCCGGCCGCGCGACGTCGCTGGCGCGAATCGGCAGAACGGTCGAGAGCATGTAGCCGACCGTCGTCGCGAAGAACGTCGCGTAGAACGCCGGCGGCGAATCAGGATCGAGCAGTGTGCGCCAGCGGAACGTGCGCCAGACGAGCGCGGAGAAGTTGACGAGCAGTCCGATGCCGAACCACACCATGTTCGTGTGCCGCATGATTTGCCACACGTCGGCGAGGTTGCTGTTGCGCAGAAAGAAGTAGAGGAGAGCGATCGTGGCGATGACGATCAACGAGATTTTGAGAGAGCGGCGCAAAGTCGGGTAGTTTTAGCACGTCAATGATCAACGTCTACACGAACTCGATCTTTTATCGACACGACACCGGACCCGGCCATCCCGAGAACGCACACCGCCTCGACGCCGCGCTCGAAGGCGTGCGCCGCGCCGGATTCGACTCGCGCGTCATTCGCGATGCGCCGCAACACGCAGACACCGAGCGGATGATCACGAAGGTTCACGCACCCGAGCTCGCGAATGAGCTCGAAGACGCGTGCAGCTCGGGCGTGCGGTTGTTCTACTCCGAAGACAATCCGATCTCGTCGGACTCGTTCGCGGCCGCGCGCGAGGCCGTATCGACAGCGCTCGTTGCGGCAGACGCGATGCTGAAAGGCGATCGTCCGTTCGTCATCGCGCGCCCGCCGGGACATCACGCCGAGCGCGCCGAGGCGATGGGATTCTGCTTCTTCAACACGATTGCGTGCGTGGCGGAATGGCTGCGCGAGCACGAAGGGATCGAGCGCGTTTTCATCTTCGACTTCGACGTGCATCACGGCAACGGCACGCAGCATCTCTTCGAAGATCGCGACGACGTCTTCTATGCGTCGACGCATCGCTATCCGTTCTATCCGGGAACGGGAGCCGCGAACGAGATCGGCATCGGCAAAGGCCGCGGCTTCACGAAGAACATCCCGTTCGAAGGCGGCACCGGCGACGATGCATATCTCCGCGCGGTCGAAGACGACATCGTGCGCGTCATCGACGACTACGCACCCAACGCCATCCTTCTCTCCTCCGGTTTCGACGCCCACCGCCGCGATCCCCTCGGCGGCATGCGCGTGAGCGAAGGCGCATACGGCGAGATCACGCGACGCATCGTCGAATGCGCGGAGCGTCACAGCGAAGGACGCGTGTTGTCGCTGCTCGAAGGCGGCTACGACATGGAAGGTTTAGCGGCGAGCGTCGACGAGCATGTTCGCGCGCTGTAGCAGGATGCGCGCGTACAACTCTTCGAGTCGCGTGATCCGCAGCTCCTTCGAAAACCCGCGCACCACGTGCTCGCGCGCATTCGCGGCGACGCGCGCGGCGCGGTTGCGATCCTCGATCACCGTCATCATCGCGCTCACCAGCGCGCGATGATCCTTCATCGGAACGAGCCAGCCGACGTCGGGTGACGACACGAGCTCGCGGTTGCCGCCGGCGTCCGTCGCGATCACCGGCTTGCGCATCGCCATCGCTTCGCGAATCGTGCCGGTGATTCCGGTGCCGGCCCACGATGCGTCGACGACGAGATCGCACGACGCGAACACATTCGGCATGTCGGTGCGGTACTCGATGGCGCTGACGCGATCGTTCATGTTCACCGATTGCGCGTACGACATTACTTCCTGCTTCTCCGCATCGTTGCGGCATCCGATCAACGCGACGTGAACGTTTCGCTGCACTTCGCGCGCGGCGTCAATCAATTCCTTCCAACCCTTCCAATCGCGCACGCCGACCTGCGCGATGAGGAAGCGATCGTCGGCGATGTTCTTCTCGCGTCGAAATGCGTGCGGCTCCCATCGATCGGGATCGAACACGCTCACGTCGGTTCCCGCGTAAACGACTTCGACTTTCGACGGCGGCAATCCGCCGCTTTCGACGATGACGTCCTTGATCTGCTCGCACACCGTCACGACGCGATCGACGCGCTTCGTGCGGTACTTGCCGCGGTTCCAGACGTCGAGCGGAAACGACACGCCGCGATTGACGACGAACGCGCCGACGTCGAGACCGCGCGTCGCCCACAACGCCACCGCGTGCGCGATGCCTTTGTGCACGTGAATGACGTCGGGCTGTTTCGCGCGCACGAGTTTGCGCATCGCCATCATGCTGAGCACGTCGAACTGGTGCCGCAGCGGCATGGCGGCGAACTCGACGCGCGCATCATGCGCACGCGCGCGCAGCGTGTCGTCGGGACGGCTGACGATCGTGACGTCGTGTCCACGTCCGCTCAACCCCTCAGCCGCCTGAAACATCTGGTGAACGGAGCCGGTGTTGAACTGGTTGAACTCGAGAACCTGAAAGATGCGCACGCGCGCGAATGTTACCTGCGCGCCTTGTAGTATCGTTCACGGGCTACGGAGGATCCATGCGGCGCCATCGGTTTGTCGCAATCTCACTCACTCTTCTCGCTCTCTCTTTCCACGCTCAGTCCCAGGAACACGATCACGGCGCGATGACCGCCGATGCCGCCGGCGGCGCTGCTGCACATCGCGGAACGATGATCAGTTTCACGTCGTCACCGGGCAAAGGCAGCGGCTATCTCGCTGTCCCGTCGACCAAAGGAAAACATCCCGGCATCATCGTCGTTCAGGAGTGGTGGGGCCTGAATGACTGGGTCAAGGATCAGGCGGACCGCTTCGCGGCGCAGGGCTACATCGCGCTCGCGCCGGATCTCTATCGCGGAAAAGTGGCGAACGATCCGAGCCTCGCGCACGAGCTGATGCGTGGGATGCCGGACGATCGCGCGCTCAACGACCTGAAGGGCGCGTACAACGAGCTGTCGACGCGACGTGACGTCGATCCGAAACGCGTCGCCATCATCGGATGGTGCATGGGCGGCGGATGGGCGCTGAAGCTCGCGGCGAACGAGCCGCGCGCGAAAGCGGTCGTCGTCAACTACGGACAGTTGATGACCGATCAATCCGTCGTCGCGAATCTGCGTCCCGCGATCCTCGGCAACTTCGGCGCGGAAGACCGCGGCATTCCTCCCGCGGACGTGAAAGCATTCGAGAACACGCTGAAGCAAACCGGGCACGACGTCGACATCAAGATCTACGAAGGCGCAGGCCACGGCTTCATGAATCCGAACAACAAAGAGGGATACGTGGCCGCGGCAACTGCCGATGCGTGGACGCGCATCGATGCCTTTCTGGCAAAGCACTTAGGGCGATGATACGATCACAAACCTCTCATTTCACTGGAGATCGAACGCTTGCCGACAGACAAGCCGAAGAATGAAATCAAGGTGACGGACAAGCGGATCTTCACCGCCGAGGGGGAGATCCGCGAAGAGTTCCGGGGCGAAATCACGCCGAGTGAGCCGAGCATCGTGTCGGAAGCGGCTCCCGCAGCGCCGAGCGAACCGCCGGCGACCGAACGGCGGCACGAACAGAAAGAACCACCGAAAGAGACAGGCGATCGCCGCCGCTCGATCGCCGACAAAGCGAAGAATCCCGACTCCGCATTCACGAACTTCATCGAGCCGCTGATCGCGCAGGCGTACATGTCCCTCGGCATGTTGCGCAATCCGTATCAGCCGCAAACGAAAATCGATCCTGCCGCCGCGCGACAGATGATCGACATCCTCACGCTGCTCGAAGAAAAAACCGCCGGCAATCTCACGGAAGACGAAGAGGACTTTCTGCACACGCATTTGTCGGAGCTCAAGCTCGCGTACGTGCAGCGGACGAAGAGTGTCGGATGACGTTTCGCCGCGCTGCAGCGTTCGTGGTCGTTGCCTCGCTGGCCATCGCGGCGCGCGCCGATAATCCGCCGCCACGCGAAATCTGGCGCGACGTCGCCGCGGCCGCGAACACGGGCGACCTCAACACCGCAGCGAAACGGGAGACCGATCTACTCAACGCCGGCAAGGCGTACGGCATCGTCGCCTATCCGCTCTTCGCGCAGTCCTCGGCCGCGATCGCGCGAATCGCCGACAAAGACAAGCGTGCCGACGTCGCCGACTGGGCGACGAAAACCGCCGACGCGCTCGACCCGAAATCGTCCGGCGTCGCATTCAGCAACGCCGATCGGATGCGCGATCAGGGCAACTGGCCGCGCGCGATTCGCGCGGCGCTCACCGGATACGCGCGCGTGTTTCAGAACTACCGCACGCGTCTCCTGAGCCGCGACGACCTGCTGATCGCGGTCAGCCTCTCGCTCGCACTGATGATCGCGCTGTTTTCCGGCGCGCTGTTCATTCGCTACGGCAAATCGATGGCGCACGACTTCCGCGAAACCGTCAGCACGCGTTTCCGCGGCGGATCGGTGAGCGTTCTCGGATTCGCGCTGCTCTTCCTGCCGATCTTCATCTGGCTCGGGCCGGTCTGGCTGGTTCTCTATTGGTTCATCATCTTCTTCGGCTACTCGAACCTTCTCGAGCGCATCCTCATCGTCGTCTTCCTGCTCGTGCTCGCGGTGCTGCCGATCGCCACCGATCGCATCGCCGCCGAGATCGCAGGCGTCGACAGTCCGATCGTTCTCGCCGCGGTGACGTCGCGCGAAGAGACCTATCAGCCGGAAGCGCTGCCGCGCATGCAGGAGCTCGCGTCGGTCATCCCCGACAATCACATCGTCCAGCTCCTCCTTGGCAATCTGCAGCAGCAGGAAGGCAACGAGCAGCAGGCGCTGGTCCACTACCGGCGTTCGATTGAGATCAAGGAAAACGCTGGCGCGCACGTCAACATCGGCAACCTTCACTATCTCGACGGCGACAATGCCGCTGCTGCGAACGAATACGAGAAGGCCGAGCAACTCGATCCGAACCTCGCGATCGCGTTCTACAACGACTCCGTCGCGAATGGCGGCATGTCGAAGTTCACCGAGCAGGGACAGAAGTTCGAGCGCGCGAAGCAACTCGATCCGCGCACGATCGAAGCGTTCGCCGCGACGCCGCCGCCCTTGCGCATCGCGATGTACGACCCGCCGCTTCGCGAAGCGTGGGAGCTGCACGAATCGATGGCGCGCAAAGGCGCGGCGAAATCGATCTTCGGCACGTATCCGTATTTCGACATGAAGACGAGCGCGATCAACACGATCACGCTCGGATCGGTGCTCGCGGCGCTGCTCGCCGTCGTGGTCTGGCTGCGGCGCCGCAGAGCGGGCTTCGCGAATGCGTGCATCAAGTGCGGACGCACGTTCTGTCATCGCTGCAAGTCGGCGCGCGAGAGCGCGACGTATTGCACGCAGTGCATTCACATCTATCTGAAGCGCGACGGCGTCTCGCTCGACACGAAACGCTCGAAGCTCGAAGAAGTGCACGATCACCACACTGGAATGACGCGCCGCAACAAGATTTTCGCGACGTTTCTCCCCGGCTCCGCTCAGGTTCTCGAAGGTCGCACGATCTCGGGACTGATCGGAATGTTCTTCTTCCTCCTCTTTGTCACCATCGCGGTGCTCACCGGCCGCCTCGCGCCGGCGCTCGGCCCGGTCGCCGAGACGGCGCAGCTACTCGTGCGCGCGGTGGCGATTCTTCTCGCGGTCGTAGTTTGGTTCTTCCTGTCGTTGCCGGTCTATGGACGAAAGGCGACGGTGTAGCGGATGGCACTCGAAGGGACACTGAAAGACTTCAGTCTCGCCGACATCTTCCAGCTCATCGGGCTGCAGAGGAAGACCGGTGTGCTCACGCTGCGCGGCAAAGACGACACGGTGACCGTCACGTTTCTCGACGGCAAGGTCGTCGCCGCCGACTCGCTCAATCGCCGCCTCGAAACGCGCCTCGGCAGCGTCTTGATCAAGAGCGGACTGCTGACGCAGGAACAACTCAATCGCGCGCTCGAGATTCAGAAAGAGACGCTCCAGCGCCTCGGCTTCATCCTCACGCACTACGGAATCATCTCCGCCGACGCGCTCAAGCAAGCGATCCAGCTTCAGATCCTGCAGATCGTCTATCGCCTCTTCCGCTGGAAAGACGGCGACTACCACTTCTCGCAGGAGACGACGATCGAGTACGACCGCGACAACGTCGTGCCGATCACCGCCGAGTCGATTCTGATGGAAGGCGCTCGCATGATCGACGAGTGGCCGATCATCGAGAAGCGGATCCGCTCGTACGACATGGTCTTCCGCAAAAAGCTGACCGATCAGGAAATCGTGGTCGTCGGCGCGGATGAAGCAGACGAAGTCGACTTCGACGAAACGCCGGCCGCGCGGCGCAAGAAAGCGGCGGCGGGCGCCGACAAGATCCGTATTTCGCAGGAAGAGAAATTCATTTACGACACGGTCGACGGCACGATGACCGTCGGCGACATTGTCGAAGTCTCGCGCCTCGCCGAGTTCGACACGAATAAAGCGCTGTACGAACTTCTCACGCGCGATCTCATCGAAGAAGTGCGCGGGCAGTCAGCGGCAGCCGTCGTCGAAGCCGCGGCGCCGGTCGATGAAACCGAAGTCGCCGAGACACCCGTTCCGCTGCCGCTCGTCGCGCTGCTCACAATCGTCGCGGTGGTGTCGCTCGCGACGTCGTTCCGCAATCCGCTGAATCGGTTCGCGCCGCTCGGACGTCCGCTCTCCGCGATCGGCGCGACGCGCAAAGCGATCTCGCTGCAGCGCATCGAAACGATCGGCCGCGGCATCGAGAAGTACAACGGCGTGAACGGCAAGCTGCCGGAGAAAGTGACCGATCTCGCGCCGTATTACGTGACCGCGTCGACGCTGAGCGATCCGTGGGGAACGCCGTATACGTATCGCCAGCAAGCGGACCGCTACAACGTCATCGGCTTCGCGCCCGATCGCAAAGTCGACACCGAGCTGATTCTGCTGCGCGCCATCGACGTCGGCGCGGCGCCGCCGCCACCGCCAAAGAACGGCGAGCGCGGCATCGAGCTCGTTCCGGAGTAGAGCTCAGGGAGCGGCGAAGCGCAGCTTCTTCTCCGCGATCGCGAATTTCACCGGCGTCGTCGTGATCAATTCGCCGTCCGCGTAAACGTCGAGCTCACGTTCGCTCTTGAACGAGAACTCTGCCGCGCGGCGCACTTCGACGAACGGACTCTTCACGTGCGCGCCGGTGTACGCGCGCGGCAGCGTCTTCAACAACTGCATGCGCGAGGTCTTGTGCACGATGCAGGCGTCGAGCAGTCCGTCGTCGATCTTCGCTTCCGGCGTGATGCGAATCCCGCCGCCGTATTGGCGCGAGTTGCCGACGGCGGCGAACATGATCTCGGCGTCGCGCTTGCCGTCGACCTTCACGCGATGCGGCACGAAGCGCGGCAACACGCGAAAGATCGCGTAGAGATACACGGCCGATCCGCGCAGGAACTTCGCGTTCTCGTTCGCGTAGCGCGCCACTTCGGAATCGAATCCGAGTCCGGCGACGCCGAGGTAGCGGCGATTGTTCGCCAACGCAACGTCGACTTCGCGAATGCGGCCGTTCAACACGATGTCGCACGCCGCGCGAAGATCGCGCGGAATGCCGAGGACGCGGGCGAAGTCGTCGCCGGATCCGAGGGGGATGAGGGCGAGCGTGCCACGCTCGAGATCGAAATCGCGGATGGAGAGATTGAGCGTCCCGTCGCCGCCGCAAACGACGACGCGATCGTAGCCGCCACGGGAACTCTCCGCGGCCAGGCGCGTCATATCTTCCGGCGAAGCACTGGCCTGCGTCTCGACCGTCGCTCCGCCAGCGCGAAGAAGGTCTTCCGCCTCGCGCACATGCGCCTTCGCACGTCCGCGGCCGGCCGCTGGGTTGTAGAGGAGACGTAACCTCATGGGAAACGAATGTTCAATGTTAGATGTTGAATGCGCTCGAGCGAATGAAAACTAGCAACCTTCTCCTTCTCACAGCCCTCACCCTCGCCTGCAAGCCGGTCGCGGAATCGCAGCCGGTCGAGCGTCAGGCGGCTGCGCCGATTCCGGCGAGCGTCGGCGCTTCGCGGCGCACGCCGGTGGTCGTCGTCGCGCACAACGTGCTGCCGTCGGTCGTGAACATTCAGACCGAGGCGACGATCCAGCGGCGCGAAGTCGATCCGTTCTTCGATCCGTTCGGATTCTTCGGCGGGCGCAATCGCCAATACACGTCGCAGGCGCTCGGCTCCGGCTTCGTCTGGTCGAAGGACGGCATCATCGTCACGAACAATCACGTCGTCGAAGGCGCATCGAAGATCACCGTCGCGTTTCAGGACGGCACGACGATTCCTGCGAAACTCATCGGCGTCGATCCGGACAGCGACGTCGCTGTGCTGCGCGTCGAGAAGAGCAATCTACCGCCCGCGCCGATCGGCACGTCATCCGATCTCCTGATCGGCGAGACCGTCGTCGCCGTCGGCAATCCGTTCGGATTGAGCGGTTCGGTCACGACCGGCGTCGTGTCCGCAACCGGCCGCTCCGTGCCATCGAAAGAAGAAGGGCGCACGTTCACCGACTTCATTCAGACCGACGCATCGATCAACCCCGGCAACTCGGGCGGACCGCTCCTCAACATCGAAGGACGCGTCATCGGCATCAACGTCGCGATTTATGCAGCAGGTCAGGGCATCGGCTTCGCCATTCCTGTCGATCGCGCGAAGAAAGTGGTGCAGGACATCCTCCGCTACGGACAGGTGAAGAGCGCGTGGATCGGCGCCGTCACCGCCACGCTCACTCCCGAAGAAGCCAAACGCCTCGGCCTCAAAGCAAATAAAGGCGCGATCGTCGTGCGCGTCTTCGCTGGATCACCCGCAGAAGTCGCGGGTCTGCGCGCGGGCGACGTGATCACGTCCGTCGCCGACAAGCCGGTCGACTCGCGCGAAGCATTCTCGACGTACACGGCGACCGTGCCGCAAGGCCAACCACTCGCGATCTCCTACATGCGCAGCGGCTCGACCGCGCGCGCCAACGTTCGACCCACCGATGCTCCCGGCAACCTCGGCATGCGCATTCTCGAAGACGTCGCGGGATTGAGCGTCGTCGATCAATCGCGATCGGTCGTCATCGACAACGTCGCGCGCAACTCGCGCGCGGAGCGCATCGGCGTCTCGTCCGGCGACGTCATCGTCGGCGTCAACGGCGTCGAAGTGACGTCGACGCGCCAATTGAACGATGAGCTGACGAAAGCCGCGGACCGATCGTCGTTCGTGCTCGACGTCCTACACGGCGGCGCGATCTACGGACTGACGTTTCCGATGGGCGTCTAGAAGAGCGCCATCTGCGCGACCAGCGGCGGAGGCGGCGGTATCGCCACGATGCCGCGGCGCGGCTGTAGCTCTTTGCGCTTTCGTCCGAGCAGGAAGAACAGATTGCGGCGGATCCACTCCTGCGCTTCGCGGTGATGGCGGAACTGCCGTTCGTGCGCGTGGAACTTCCGGTTGTGATGCCCGCCGAGCATGTGGTGCAGGTACTCGTGGTGAATCACCGACTCGACGACGAACGTCGGGATGTTCGGCGCGTTGAGCAGCGGATGGATGCGGATCTCCGTGGTCACGTGGTTGTAGGAACCGAGGCGGATGGAGCGGCGGCGCTTGCGGGCGATCTGCTGGCCCCATCGCACGACGAGCGGAGGAACTTTGGAGAAGTACGTCCGATGGATGCCGCTGGCCAGCGACTCGAGATGGTGATACGTCTTTTCCGGGAGGAGCAGCGGAAACGCTTCCGGCATCGCGTGTTCATTGTGCGGAACACGCGATGCCGTAAGCAAGAGCGAATGCGTTACGTTTCACCGCCGGCGCGGGCGAAGACCTGATTCAGGTTCGCCATCGCGGCGGATGTGATCAGCGAAGTTCCGGCTGCAATCACCTCGTCGCCTTTGCGCATGCCGAGGAAGATGCCGACGCCGAATCCGAGAAGGACGGCGGCGATGGGAAACGTCGAGATCTGTTCGCGCCACTGCTCCGGCAGCAGGTTCTCGATCTCGTCGAAGAGCGCTTCCGGTCCGTTCTCCGCCATCGACGCGCCGAGCGATGCCGCGCGATCGCGGATCGGGTCTTCGTAGTCCATCCCCGCCGCGGCGCGCTCGAAATCATCCGAATTGCGTGTAGTTGCCATCGACTGCTCCTAATCCTCGTCGTCGTCGCGGCGCAGCAGCAACCCGACGAGGAAACCGACGCCGACTGAAATCAGCAGCGCTTTCCCCGGATTCGATCGCACGTAGCTGCGCACCTGATCCGTGATCGCGCCGAAATCGACGTCTTCTACTTTCTCGCGCACCGTGTTGTATCCGGACTTCATCGCGCCGGACGCCTGCGCATACTTGTCGCCGACGAACTCCTTCGCGCGACCGAAGCGGCCGGCCGCTTCTTCAGCGGTGCCGCCGTCGCCGGCTTCCGCGGTTCGATTCGTGTCATCCATGTCGACCTCCTAAGTCATACGACGCGCCGCCCTGAGACCAGTCTGATGATCAGCAGAATGATGGCGACCACCAGAAGGATATGCAGAAAACCGCCGAGCGTGTACTTCGTGATGAGCCCGAGGAGCCAGAGGATCAGAAGAATGGCGATGATGATGCCCATGATTGCTCACTCCTGATCGGCGCGGTTTGCAGCGTTTGTGCCGCGCCGGCCGGCGGCTCGCGGCTAGCGGGTCAGTGTCGCTGTTGATAACCTCCGACCCGCAACCCGCTAGCCGCCAGCCTTCATGCGCGTTCACCTCGATCACGTCACCCACGTCTACGAAGCCAGCGCGGAGTCGGCTCCGGTGCAGGTGCTCGATGACGTTTCGCTCGACATCGCTTCGGGCGACTTCGCGGTGCTCGTCGGCGCTTCGGGGAGCGGGAAGTCGACGCTCTTGCATCTGATCGGCGCGGTAGACCGGCCGACTTCGGGGCGCGTGCTTCTTGATGATGTCGAGACTTCGGCGCTCGACGAGCGCGCGCTCACGTCGCTGCGTCGCACGCGGCTCGGCTTCATCTTTCAGTTCTTCAATCTCGTTCCGACGCTCAACGTCTTCGAGAACGTCGCCTTTCCGCTGTCGCTCGCGAAGCGGCCGGCGGTCGAGATTCGCGAGCGTGTGGGTGAAGTGCTCGAGCGCGTCGGACTCGCGCATCGCGCCAAACATTTTCCGAACGAGCTCTCCGGCGGCGAGATGCAGCGCGTGGCCATCGGGCGCGCCGTCGTTCATCGTCCGCCGCTGATTCTCGCGGACGAACCGACCGGCAACCTCGACTCCGCGAACGGCGCGATGATCCTCGAGCTCATTCGGTCGATTCATCAGTCGCAGCGGCCGACGATCGTGATGGCCACGCACTCGGAACGCGCCGCGGCGTTCGGCGACTTCATCGTCGAAGTGAGCGACGGACGCGTGCGGCGCGCATGATCCTTCGCGCGCTCGTCCTTCGTCCGATCGTGCGCGAGAAAACGCGCACGATTCTGACGATCGCCGGCATCGCCGTCGGCGTTGCGGTCATCGTCGCCATTCAGCTCGCGAATCAGAGCGCGTTGCGCGCGTTTCGCGAGTCGATCGATGCTATCTCCGGACGCGCGAACTACCAGGTCGTGAACGACAGCGGACGGCTCGACGAGAACGTGCTGCTGCAACTGCAGCCGCTGTGGCGCGACGGCGTCCGCTTCGCGCCGGTGATCGACGTCGAAGGAATCATCGAGCCGTCGCAGGAGCCGATCCGCCTTCTCGGCGTCGATCTGCTCAGCGATCTGCACTTTCGCGAGTACCGCTACGCGCGCGTCGTCGCGAAGCAGCCGTTCGCAACCTTCGAGCGCGACAGCGTGATCCTTCCCGCGCCGTTCGCGCGCGAACATCATCTCGACGTCGGCTCGCCCGTGACACTCAACATCCTCGGCAGCCGTCGAACGATGATCGTGCGCGGCATTCTCGAAGCGCGCGGGCCGGCGACGGCGTTCAACGGCGCGATCGCAATCTGCGACATCGCCGCGGCGCAGGCGAACTTCTCGATGCTCGGAAAACTGACGCGCATCGACATGCTCGTGCCGAACGATGCCGTCATGAAGAAGCTCGCGCTTCCGCCGGGCATGCGCATCGAGCGTCCGTCGCGGCGCAACGAGCGCGTGGAGAAAATGCTGCGCGCGTTTCGCGTGAATCTCTTCGCGCTTGCCGGCGTGGCGCTGCTCGTCGGCATGTTTCTCGTTTACAACACGGTGCTGATCTCGATCCTGCGTCGCCGCCGCGACGTCGGCATCGTGAAGACCATCGGGGCCGCGCCGGCGCAGATCTTCTTCGCGTTCCTCGGCGAAGGACTGTTGTTCGGCGCAATCGGATCGGCGATCGGCGTCGCGCTCGGCGACGTGATGGCGCGCGCGATCCTCGGATTGATCGGAAGAACGATCAACTCGCTGTACATCACGTCGCAGCCGGAAGCCGTGACGCTGACGCCGGATGTGATCGCGGTCGGCGTCGCAGTCGGCGTCGTGTTGTCGCTGCTCTCCGCGATTCAGCCATCGATCGAAGCCGCGCAAATTCGTCCGTCGATCATGCTCCGTGGTCTCCGTGGGGCGGCGGCGCCTCGCCGCCGCGGCAGCGGGATCGCCGCTGCTCCAGCGATCACCTTCCTCCTTGCCATCATCAGCTCGCGCATCCCACCGATCGCCGGCATCCCCATCTTCGGCTACGTCGCCGTTCTCTTCGTCGTCGCCGGCTTCTCACTGCTCGCGCCCGCCATCGTCCGCGCCACCTCGGCGATCTTCGCGCGTCCTATGAATCATGGATTCGGAATCGTCGGCCGCCTCGCCGCGGCATCGCTGCCCGCGTCGCTTCGCCGAACCGCCGTCGCGAGCGCCGCGCTTTCGCTCGCCATCGGGATGATGGTGGCGGTCGCGCTGATGGTCGGGAGCTTTCGCGTCACCGTCGACATCTGGGTGAATCAGACGATCAAATCGGATCTCTGGCTGCGTCCCGCGAAAGGGCTCACGAACGCCGACGCGGCGCTCTTTCCCGCAGCGATCCTCGACGACGTTCGCAAATTGGATTTCATCGACGCCGTCGATCCCGTGCGCGGTCGCGACGTCATCTACGGCGACAGCATCATCGCCGTCGGCAGCGGCGACTTTCACGTCGCCTCGAAATCGGGTGGTCTGCCGATGGTCACGCCGCGCTCCGCGCATGACGCGCTCTTGAAAGCGATGGAAACAAACGGCGTCTTCGTCTCTGAAAGCTTCGCGCTCAAATTCAAGCGGAGCGTCGGCGACACCATCGAGCTCCCGACCGCGCACGGCACGCGACGCTTTCCGATCACCGGCGTGTATCGCGACTACTCGAACGATCGCGGCGTCGTGGTGATGGATCGCGCGCTCTACATTCATTCATTCGAGGACGACGCGATCAATACGGTCGTCATTTTCCTCAAGCAAGGCGTCGACAAAGAGTTGGCGCGCGCGCAGCTCGAGCGCCTTCTCGGTCCGAAGTATCACGCCTTCGCGATCTCGAGCACGTCGATCCGCAAGGAAGTGATGACGATTTTCGATCAGACGTTTCTGATCACGTACGCGCTGCTCGCGATCGCCATCGTCGTCGCCGTTCTCGGCATCATCAACACGCTCGCCGCGCTGATCCTCGAACGGACGCGCGAGATTGCGCTGCTCCGCGTCACCGGCATGTCGTCACGCGAGCTGCGCACGATGATCGTGCTCGAGTCCGCGCTCCTCGGCATCGCCTCGACCGTCGTCGGCGTGGTGATGGGCTACGCGCTTTCGTGGATCCTCATCTACGTGATCAACAAACAATCGTTCGGCTGGACCATCGCGTTTCACACGCCCGTGCGCCTCATCCTCGGCTCGCTCGCGGTGACATTCGCGGCGTCGGTGATTGCCGGACTCGTCCCTGCGCGCGTTGCGTCGCGCATCAACATCATGGCTGCAATCAAGAGCGAATAGACTGGACTTCATGCGTCGCTTACTTCTCGCCCTCTGCCTTTCCGTGGCTCCGCTTCTAATCGCGCAAAGCGCGCCCGACCTGATCATCTTCAACGCGAAGGTCTTCACCGCCGATCCGGCGAATCCGTCGGCGCAAGCGGTGGCGATCAGCGGCGATCACATTGCCGCCGTCGGCACGAACGATCAGGTGAAGAGCATGGCCGGCGACGCCACGAAGCGGATCGACGCGAAGGGCCGCGTCGTCATTCCCGGCATCAACGACGCGCTGATCGAGCAATGCGCGACGAGCGCGCTCGGCACTTCGCTCAACGCCGACTCGAGCGGCGAAGATGTTCTCGCCGCGGTGGCCGGCGCCGCCGATGAATCGCCGGCCGAGCAGTGGATCTCGGGAACGATCGGGATGAAGGCGCTGAACGACGCCGCGCTCACCGCCGCGGCGCTCGACAAGATCTCGCAAGGGCATCGCGTGATTCTCTTCTCCGCGACCGGCGACGCCGTCGCGGCAAACAGCACGGCGTTCTCCGCGCTTCGCGTCAACGACACCGATCCCGCCGGCGGCTCATGGCTGCGCGACGCGAACGGACGTTGGACCGGCAAAGGCGTCGAATACGCCGCGCGCAACATGCTACGGCGCTGGGCGGAACAGACGAGCGACGACGACCTGACCGATTCGCTCACCGGATCGATGAAGGGGCTCACGGAGCTCGGCGTCACGACGGCGCAGGTCTCGCCGTGCCTTCCATACAAACGCCTCGAGCGACTGCTTCGCCGCGTCGCGCTTCCGCTTCGCGTGCGCATCATCAACACGCCGCTGACGAACAGCGGCGGCCGCAACACCGACGAACTGCGCGACATGCCGGCCGCCGGCGCGCGGTCGATGGTCGCCGTCAGCGGCGCTCGCTGGAACCTCGGCACCTCGAAGCCGAACTTTTCGAACGAAGAGATCGCCGCGATCTTGAAAGAAGGCGGCGACTACTTCAGCGGCGACGCGCATGCGCTCGTCGACGCGCTGAAGACCGCGCCGCCGCATCGCGTCGCGATCGACGCCGCGATCACGCCCGACATGATCGCGACGCTTAAAGAGCATGGCACGGTCGTCGTGCATCGCGGCGCAATGTCGAAGAACGATGCGCTCGCCTCGATCGTGAAAAGCGGCGTTCCCGTCGCGATCGCCGCGAACGGCGCGCCGTGGAGCGCGTTCGAGCTCGCGATCAGCGATTCGAAGGACGGGCTCACGCGCGATCAGGCACTCGCCGCGATGACGCGCGGCCCGGCGTTCGTCGAGAACGCGGAGAACGACAAAGGCATCCTCGCGATCGGCAAAGTCGCCGACCTCGCCGTCCTTTCGCAGGACGTCCTCACCGGGCCGGTGTCGAGCCTTTCGGAGACGCGAAGCGTCCTCACCATCGTCGGCGGCAAGATCGTCTACGACTCGCACGCCATCCATTGACATCGGTGCGGTGCGGTCTCATATTGTGAGCGTGCTCACTTTATGAGAGTCACCGCCGAAACGAAGGAAGCGACGCGCCGGACGATCCTCGAGGTCACGCTCGAGCTGTTGCGCGAGCGCGGATGGGACAACGTGAATACACGCGAGATCGCCGCGGCCGCGGAGATCGCGAACGGGACGCTGTTCAATTACTTTCCGACGAAAGAGGCGATCGCGGGAGCGATCGTGGCGGAGACGCTGGGGACCGCGGCGGCGGGGCGCCGCCGCCCCACTGAGCAACCAGAAACAACGGAAGAAGCGTTGTTCGCGTTGATTGCGGGCGTCATTCGTAAACTCCGGCCTCTCCGTAGCTTTCTTCCTGCTCGCGTGCACGACTCCGACGATCGCATTCGCGAGGAGCATCTCGCCGAAGTCGAGCGCATCGCCGGTGAGCTCGACATGGTGCAGCGGCATCTCTACTGGACTCTCTTCACCGGCGTGCTCGAATTCTGGGCCGCCGACGATTCACCCAAACAGGAGCAGACGCTCGCGCTGCTCGATCAGAGCGTCGCGCTTTTCGTCGCCTCGCTCGAAAGGAACACCCGCCATGAACGCCGACCTGCAGCAACTCCTCGCCGCGATTCCGTTCGACGACGAAGCTGACGACGCCGAGATCGCCGCGCTCCTCGGGCAGCGCCGCATTCCGACGGGACGCCTGGCGCGGCTCTGGACGCTCGGCACGATGCAGGCGCAGATCGCCGTCGCGTACGCGTCGATGTGGGCGTGCTCGCTCTTCGATCCTTCGCAGCAGCAACTCGTCGAGACCCATCTCGCCGCCGCGCTGCGACTCGCGTCCGGAATGATCTACCTGCGCGGCGCAGTGATGAAGCTCGGGCAGGCGCTGGCGAGCTACCCGAATCTCGTCCCGAATGAAATCTCGTCGACGCTCGAGCGCCTGCACTTCAACGCGCCGCCGATGCATTTCGCGCTCGTGCGCGAGCAGCTCGAGAACGAGCTCGATCGCTCGATCGCCGATGTCTTCAGCGAATTCGACGAGCGCGCGTTCGCAGCGGCGTCGCTCGGCCAGGTGCATCGCGCGCGTCTGCGCAGCGGCGAGCGCGTCGCCGTGAAGATTCAGTATCCCGGCATCGCGAAAACCATCGAATCCGACTTCCGCAATCTCATGCTCGCGCTCGCTCCGCTGCGCTTCACGCGCGACTGGGACTGCATCGCCGCGCAGCTCGACGACGTCCGCAACGTCGTCACCGCGGAGGTCGATTACTACGCCGAGGCGGATTCGCTGGAGCGCGCGCGAACATGGTTCGAAGAGACCGACGGCATCGTCATTCCACGCGTCTTCCGCGAGCACTCCACCGCGCGCGTGCTCACGATGGATCTCATCGACGGCATGCACGCCGATTCGTGGCTGGCGACGAATCCGTCGCAGGAGCAACGCAACGCGTTCGGCACGAAGATGTACACCGCGTCGTTCCGCATCTACTACACGGGACATGGCGACTACGCCGATCCGCATCCCGGCAACTATCTCTTCCTCGACGACGGACGCCTCGGCCTCATCGACTTCGGCTGCATGCGCGCGTACGACGAAGACGAATGGCAGATCGTGAGCGACATGGACCGCGCGTTCTATGAAGACCGCGACACACTGCGCACGCTGCTCATCCGCTTCTGCGATCTCAACGAAGCCGAGGCGCGCGACGAGCGGCGGATGGCGCTGCTCGAAGAGTCGTTCCGCTGGATCATCGAGCCGTTGGTGGCCGAGGAGTTCGACTTCGGGAATGGAGAGCACCTGAAGGTGGGTATGGAGGTCATGGCGAAAGCTGTGGCGCGGCGCTACACGCGATCGCATCCGATGCAATTGATGCTGTCGCGGACATTGATCGGCTTGCGCTCGATGTTGCATCGCATCGGCGCGCGGGTGCGTGTCGGGCAAATCCACGAGACCGAGTTGCGCCGCAGCGGCTGGTCGTGGGTAAATGAGGTGCTCCAATGAACAACCGGCTCAAATTCGTCCTGCTCAACGCGGTGGCAATTTCCTTGTCGCTGGTCGCCATCGCCGCGAAGCATCGGTCGGTGACGCCTCCGGTCATGCCCGTCGTCACCGGGCCAACGTTCAGCAACGAAGTCGTTCGCATCTTTCAGGCGAACTGCCAGACGTGCCATCACCCCGGCGACATCGCGCCGTTCTCGCTGATGACGTACGCCGATGCGAAGGAGCACGCGTTCGAGATCAAGGCCAATACGACGGCGCGCATCATGCCGCCGTGGAAGCCGGTGTTGAGCTGCGGGCAGTTCAACGCGCCGCGCGTTCTCTCGGCCGAAGACATCGCCACGATCGCGAAGTGGGTGAACAACGGCGCGCCTGAAGGAAACCGCGCCGACCTTCCGACGCCGATCGACTTCAGCAGCGGCTGGATCCTCGGCGATCCCGATCTCGTCGTCGGCAATCCCAAGCCGTTCACGCCGCCCAACGATCGCGACGAGTACCGCTGCTTCTCCATGGCGACGAATCAGACGACCGATCGCTACGTCTCCGCGATCGACGTTCATCCCGGCGATCGCTCGACCGTGCATCACGTCATCGCCTTCATCGACACGACCGGCGAGTCGGCGGCCATGGACAAGGACGGCAGCGGCTATCAATGCTTCGGCGGTCCCGGCTTCGCGATCACGAACTTCGCGTCGTCGACGCTCGGCGGATGGGCGCCCGGCTCGCGCCCGGACAAGCTGCCGGACAACGTCGGCTTCCTCCTTCCCGCGAACTCGCGCATCGTGCTGCAGGTTCACTATCACCCGCACGATCTGACGACGAAGGCCGATCAGACGCAGATCGCCGTCTACTACGACAAAGTGAAACCGGCGCAGACGATGTTGATGCTGCCGCTGGTCAATCAGACGTTCACGATTCCGCCGGGCGATGCGAATCATCCGGTGACGGCGTCATTCACGAACACGCTCTTCAACGCGCACGTCTGGATCATCGCGCCGCACATGCATCTCCTCGGCAAGAACATGAGCGTGAACGCGACGATGAAAGACGGCTCGAACGCGTGCCTCATCAACATCTCCGACTGGGACTTCAACTGGCAAGGCGTGTATCGCTACAAGGAACCGATCGCGCTGCCGGTCGGTACGACGGTCTCGCTCCTCGCGCACTACGACAACTCCGAAGACAATCCGCGCAACCCGAACTTCCCGCCGAAAGCGGTGTCGTGGGGCGAGCAGACGACCGACGAGATGTGCATCGCGTTCATCGGCGTGACGCTCGACGGCGCATCGCCGACCGCCAGCTCGACGGTGTCGCAGATGGGCTTCAAGTGACGTTCACCGTCTTCTATCGCACCGCGAGCGGCGACGGCGGCTATACCTGTTCGAAGTGCGGCGCGCGGAAACACGGCACGTATCCGCGCAAGACCGACGCGCTCGCAGAAGCGGCGGAGCACATGAAGGCGTGCAACGTCGACTCCGAGGGCGTCGCGATCATCGATGGAAAGATCGAGCCGGCCACGATGATTCAGCCCGCGTAACCTCGCCTTACTTCCCTCACCGCGTACAATCGTTCCGATCCCATGAGCGAAAGTGTGCGCCGGTTCGACCTCGCGCTGCAGCGAAGTCACTTCCTCGTGTACACGGCCGGCGCGATCACCGGACTCGCCGGCGCATGGCTCGGCGTGTTCGAAGTGCGGTTCTCCTTCGCCGCCGCGACATGGATCCTCGGCTGCATCTCGGCGCTCATCTTTCACGAGCTTTACCGCATCGGCTTGAACCGCCGCGTGCTCAATCCGATGTGGATGGCGATCGACATCCTCCTCGTCAGCATCGGCGTCTACGCGACCGGCGGCGTGCGCAGCCCGTGGTTCATCTGGTACATGCCGACCGCCGCGGCCGCCGCGTTCGCATCGGGCAAACGCGCCGCGCACGTCGTCACGTTCGTCAGCGCGATCTCCTACATCGCCACGCTGATGCTGATGGGACAAGCAGCGCTGTTCGACGACGCGTTTCTTCTCGCCGTCACGCGCATGCTCTTCCTCTTCGGCGCGTCGTACTTCTTCCTGACCGGCATTGGTAACCTGCAGGAGAAACGGCTGCGCATCCGTCAGCTCGAAACGGATCAAGCGCGCAAGCTCGACGAGCTGACGCGACTGTCGAAAGAGCTCGCCGACGCGAACCGCCGCATTCAGGAAGCGGATCGCCTGAAGAGCCAGTTCCTCGCGACGATGAGTCACGAGCTGCGTACGCCGATGAACTCGATCATCGGATTCTCAGAGATTCTCGTCGACCGGCTCGACGGCGACATCGACGCGAAGCACTACGGATTCCTCAAGCACATTCTCTCCTCCGGCCAGCACCTCCTCGGCATCATCAACGACGTGCTCGATCTGACGAAGATCGAAGCGGGGAAGATGGAAGTGTTCCCCGAGTTCTTCACCATCGCGCCGGTGATCGACAGCGTCTGCAACGTGATGCGCGGCATGGCGAAGACGGTTCCGCGATTCGTCACCGACATCCCCGCCGATCTTCCGCAGATCGAAACGGATCTCGCGAAGTTCAAGCAGGTGCTCTTCAATCTGCTTTCGAACGCGGTGAAGTTCTCGCCGCCGGACTCGCCCGTCAGGATCAGCGCGCGCTTCATCGGCCGCGACGCGACGGACGGCTCGATCGTCGTCTCCGTGCAGGACGAAGGGATCGGCATCGATCCGCAACATCATCAGATGATCTTCGAGGAGTTCCGCCAGGTCGACGCGACGGTGCGCCGCGAGCACGGCGGAACGGGACTCGGACTCGCGCTCGTGAAGCGATTCGTCGAGCTGCAGGGCGGAAGCATTCGCGTCGAAAGCGCGCCGGGGCGCGGCAGCGTGTTCTCGTTCACGCTTCCCGTGCGCTCACGCGCCGCGGTCGTGAGCCGCGCCGCGGATATCGAAGAAACGGATCTGCGCGCGAGCGATCGCGTGCTC
>Ga0105245_10000294_pt1 | contig 47730 bp, 38 predicted proteins | sample KBSM54metaG_FD_81523 | JGI IMG/M metagenome (GOLD analysis project Ga0105245, IMG submission 81523) | Miscanthus rhizosphere microbial communities from Kellogg Biological Station, Michigan, USA - KBS M5-4 metaG | ecosystem: Host-associated > Plants > Roots > Rhizosphere > Soil | place...
CGGTTCCGGGTCCTTTGAAGTGCCGGCCGAGTCGCTAGTCGCGCGCGTGCAGCGCGCGAACCAGATATTCTACGACAATGGTTATGTTGATTCGGGTATACAATATTTCCCGGCGGTAGGCGGCCAGCAACCGGCGCCTCCACGCATTCAGGTGATCGGTGGAATACTCGAAGGGGGTGGCAAGGCCTGCTCCCTGTCATGGCCCGACGGCACCGGCACCCCCGCCTTGACGCGGCGCTATGTCCGTCAAAGGCTGATGCGGGGATGCGGCAAGGCGCGGCCGTTCAACATCTATCTTCTCGGTCGGGACTTCGCCCGCCTGGCGGACGATCGGGATCCCTGGATCTGCAAGCTCGATCTGAGCGTCGTACCTTCCAAAATCGGGGTCGCGGGGCTCACCGGCGTAAATCAACCCTCCGGAGTCAGCAGCACAACCTGCCCGGTACGGAAACAGGCTGGGAACCAAACCGCGCCCCCGGCGATCGGGCCAGTGACGATCGTGCCCAAGTCCCCCTTCACCGCGACGGTCGGCGTCGCGAATGATCGTTCACCCTCGATCGGCAGCTTTCGCAGCTTCGCCAACCTTGGGTTCTACGGCATTGCCGGCGCCTCGCTCGATCTCGAAGGCGGTGCAACCGATGGGGCGCTTGACGGGACCGGCGTGCTGACCGTCGCCCTGACGCCGCGTCTCACCTTTGTCGTCTCCGGCCAGTATAACCAGGCCGAAGTGGTCGATCCGATCCTGCGCCCGCTCGGCATCAAGTCACGAAGCTGGGGCGGCGATGCCTCGATCTACTACGGCGCCATCCAATGCCCGATTACCCGGATCTACGGCGATCCGCTCTCCTCCTCGGCACGGCAGCCCTTCGCGGGATCGCCTTTCGGCGAATGCCGTCTCGCCGTCAGATTGCCTGGCGACGGTCCAAAAGGCTGGTCGCCCGGGCGAGATCTGACCTTTGGACTGACGCTGTCCCATACGGTCGCGCGCACCTTCCTGCTTGGTCAACCCTTCTCCTTTTCGCCGGGTTCAGTCGATGGCCTCGCCTATGTGACCGCGCTTCGGGGATCGGTCGACCTGCTCGAGCGCGGGCGGGCCGGGCGGGACGGCGAGCGTGGGTGGACGCTCGCTGCGCGGGTCCTCACCTCGGTTGGGCTTGATGGAAGCGCCAGCGACATTGCCGGGCTCGATAATCCGTCCCCACATTTCCTGGTCGTCCGCGGGCAGCTCGGCTTTGCCTATCAGCTCGGTCTCGGGCACATGACGCTGGAATCGCGTCTCTCCGGCCAGTGGAGCCAAAAGCCGCTCTACACAACCGAGCGTTTCTCGGTCGGCGGCGTCAACTCGGTTCGGGGCTATCCCGAATCCGCGCTCCTTGCCGACCGCGCGCTTGTGGGATCGATCGGCCTTGACCGGAATTTCAGCCTCGCGCGCAAGACCCGCCCCGAGGATTCCACCAGTGCCGACCTGTCGCGCTTTCGTCTCATGGCCTTTGCTGACGTCGCGGTCGCGACAACGCTCGATCCCTTGTCGCGCCGCACCGACTGGCTTGCATCGGTCGGCGGCGGGATCGCCTGGATTCCGTCTTCCGCGGCTGAGCTGAGCTTCCAATATGGGCGGCGCCTTGGGGCCTCTCATTCCGGCCCCGAGCATTCGCTGGCCGACGACGGCATCTATATTGCCGTGAGGGTGCAGCCGCTCAGATTCCTCTGTTTGCTGAAGAAAAATTCATCCGTTCGGTGTCTCGACAATTAATTCGGTGAGGAGGCGTCACATGAAATCGATCCCCCGGCTAGTCGCTACAGGCCTGTTGATTGCCTGTTCGATCACCCCTTCGGCGTTGCCGGCTCAATCACCTGCGCAGGAACGGGAGCTCCCGGAAGTTCTGGTTCGCAACCAGAAATATCTCGACTGCCTTCACCGGCGGCTGACGAAGATTGCCGGCCTCGTCGAGGTGCTAAAACCAGGTGAGAAGCCGCCAACACATTTGGTTCCGGGCGTTTGCGGCAATCTGAAAAGCGACTCGGTCGTTCCGCCGCCTTCAGGTGGCGGCGGGGTCGTTTTCAACCGACCGCTGATCATCTCCGATTTCTCGGTCACACAGGGACAGGCCGCCTGCCTTGAAGCGGCGACGCCCCAGAAAGTTGATGCTAGAGTCCGCTTCGCGGACTGCCATGTGAGCCCGCTGCCGAGAGGCAGGTCATGACGGCTAGGAAGCGGCCGGCTCCTGAAGCAACGACTGGTTGGAAGGGAGCGATCGCCAAGGTCATCGCGTATGAAGAAAAGAACGATTTTGTTCTCGCGATCACCGGAATCGTGCAGGCCGCGTTGCTATTTGTAGGCGCGATAATCGGATATCATCAATGGCAAATCAATAACGCGCTGGAGCTTGGGAAGCAATGGACCTCGACTGAAATGCAAAATCGCCGGGATCGCATTCTCGATGCCAATATTGGGTTTGATATTTACAAAGATACCAAGCAGCGCTTGATTTTTGTCCAAAAAATAAGCGCGAGTGACGTACCGCCGTTGCTGGACTTTTTCGATCAAGTGCACAGCTGCATTCACTCTGGACTTTGCAACAAGCACACCGCTTGCAATATGTTCTCAGGTGAAGCGGAGAAATTCAATGGTATTTTCTCGAGGTATCTGAATATCGTGAAAATTAAATTATCCCTCCGTACCTGGGGAGGTTCCTTCACGAGAGTGGTGGCGGATTGCGTTGGCGTCAAAGACGATGATGAGAAATCGAACGTAGAACCCATTATCAACAACAAGAATATGACGCCGGAAGAGCGCGTCACCTACAACGAGATGTCCCGCGACATAAATGACCAGAATAGCCTGACCTACGACATCATAACGCAGGCCTGCAAGCGGATCTCCGATGAAGATCGAACGAAGTCTGGCTGCTCCAGCGAAGCAGAAAAACCATGAGCCAAGCGGTATCGCACCTTTCCCTGAGGCGTAGCTTACTTCCAAAGATTAGCTTGGTCCGGTGTTCGCGCATTTCCGCCAGTCCCATGCGCTCGGGAAAGTTATGCGGTGTTTGCGATCGCATCGCGGCCAGGAGTCTGTTGCTGTTTTCCGCGGTTGCCTTCAGCGCCATTCCGGCCTTCGCCCAGATTCCGCCTGCAACGACCATCCACGCCGATACGACAGCGGGCACAATGGTGACGCAGAGCGCCCCCAATATCTACAAGATCACCGGCGGAACCTATACCGGCCCCGCGGGAAGCCAGAACCTGTTTCAGAGTTTCGACGCTTTCAGCCTAGGGCCGCTCGATACCGCTTTGTGGACGGGAACGAACCCGAACGGGGTGGTGCGGGTGGTCAACCGTGTGACCGGCGGCGCCGTGTCCCAACTCGACGGCACCTTCCAATCTGATTTCCCGAACGCCGACTTTTATTTCATCAACCCGGCGGGGGTGGTTCTCGGCAACGGCTTCACCTTCAACGTGCCCCGCAGCTTCTATGTCTCCACCGCACAATCGCTCCGGTTTGCGGACGGATCCCAGTTGCTCGCCTCGGGCTCCAGCGGGTCATCCTTTTCCGCCGCGGCGCCGGCAAGCTTCGGGTTCCTCGGCGGGCCGTCGGGTGATGTCGTTCTTTCCGGGCTCGGCTACGGAATTAGCTTCAATCATGCCAGTGCCACCTTTGGCATCGCCGCCTCTAACGTCGCGGTGAAGAACAGCAACTTCGCGCTCGAGGCCGGCGCTTTGCGGATCAACGCAACGGGATCGACTGCTGTCGACATACCGACCACCGGCCTGTTTCCAGGCGCCCTTTCCGGCAATGTCACCTTCGATATGACCCAGATCACCTCTGGGCCGGGCGGGGTCGCCGTTGCCGCCGGCAATCTCACTGCGACTAATCTGATGCTTTACTCCTATGCCAATTTCGGAACCACGACCAAGGCAGGTGCCATCGATCTGCGCGCGACGACGCTCAAGCTTTCAGGGACAAGTATCTACAGCCAAAGCGCTGACAAGCTGGACGGCGCCGATATCAACCTGACTGCTGGCAGCCTCTCGATCAGTGGGGGAAGCATCGAGACGAACGCGCAAGGGTCGGGGCACGGAGGATCGATCCTCATAAATGCCGGGCAGCTTCTCTTTTCCGGCGGTGCGCTGGAGGCCGACTCCTACGGGGACGGAGTCGGAGGCGATATCACGCTTCGAACGAGCGCCGGGTCCGCCGCCAACACGCTCAGCTTCACCGGCGGAAGCATTAAGACGACTGCCTATGGCACCGGTCATGGCGCATCGATTTTTCTGAACGCGGGGCAGATTCTCCTCTCCGGCACCAATGTCGAGGCGGACACGCTAGCGACCGGTGACGGCGGCGCGATAAGTCTCCAGTCAAGTTCGGGCTCGATCGGACTCAAGAACAGTTTCCTACGCACCGTTTCGGGGACCGAAGCCTTGCTTAGCCAAGTCGGGGCGGCCGGCGATATCAGCCTTGCATCTGCGGATCAGATCTCGCTCGTCGATTCGGGTATACGTTCGACGTCGAACGCCACGTCCACCAGGGTAGGATCGATCAGCCTCGCGGCGCCCAATCGCGTGCTGATCGCGCGCGAGGCGATTGCCCCGGCGACGGATTTCGACAACGCCATTCTCATCTATTCCGGTTCGACCCGCGCACTTGTCGGCGACCAGGGCAATATCACGATCACGGCCGGCTCGCTTGAGACGCAAGGGCTGGCAGATCAAACCGGTCAGCTGCCATTGCCCGGTCAGCCGACGACCCCGCCCGGCCGTGCGGGCATCAAATATTTCATCAAGGGGTCGCAGGACGGCGGCAATATCGACCTAGAGATCAAGGGCGACGCCAATCTCAATCGTGTCGACATCCTCTCCCAGATCGACAGCAATTATGGAATCAAAGGCGGCAACGTCACTCTTCACGCGCAAAATATCATCGCGAACAATGCCACGATCAGCTCGATCCTGCCGGCCGGCTCCAGCGGATCGGCCGGATCGCTTGCGATCAGCACAGCGCAGGATTTCAGCCTCGGCAATCTATCGGTGATCTCCGCCTCTGCCCGCGGTCTCGGGAAAAGCGGCAACATCGACATCATGATCGGCCGGAACGGAACGGTCGCAGGCCTCAGCCGCATCGAGAACGGCATTGGCGAGGCGGCAACGGGCGCGGGCATCGTCCACGTCCAGGCGCTCCAGGGTACGCTGACCGTCACAGATCGCCTCGACGACGCGAATGCCTCGGTCATTTCATCGAGCACCATCAACGACCAGTCCGGCGGCCAGGTCATCATCGACGCGGCACATCTCGCCCTGCTGCGGGGCGGGGTGATCGCGGCCACTGCGGACAAGGCGAGCGGAAGCGGCGGGAGCGTCACGATCAACACGTCAACCCTGGTCGCGGATGGCAATTTGTCCGGGGTGACTGCTTCTGCCTATGCGCTCGGCAACGGAGCGGCGGGCTCGATCAAGGTCACGTCAGGCCAGATCCTGCTCAGCAACGGCGCGGATATCTCGACCAAGTCCAGCGGCAGCACGGGCGGTAATATCTCCCTGACTGCCGACTTCATCAAGCTTCTCGACGGCGGAACGATCACGACCGATACCGGCCCCGGGGTCGCCGGTAACATCCTGATCACCATGCCAAGGACCGGCATCCTTCAGCTGCAGGGCGACAGCACGGCCGGCGTCATCACCACCTCCTCACTCTCGAACACCGGGGGTACGATCACGATCTTCGCGCCGCTGGCGGTCATCTCGAATGGCGGCGAGATTCGCGCGAAAGGACCCGGGAACGAGGCCAAGGTCAACATCGTCAGCGATTATTTCATCCGGTCCTTCGATCGGCACGATAACATCCTGTCCGTGGACGGCGTCCTTCTCCTCGATGGTGAAACCAGCGACGTCAGCCGCGGAACTGAGGATATCATTCCGAGATTTGTCGATGCGTACGGGGTGCTGATCGGGCACTGCACCGCAACGAGAAGCAGCGGCCAGGTGAGCACGTTGGATTCAGGAGCAGCGATCGGCCCTTACCCGACACCCTCGACCGTTCCCCTTTGCGCGCCGCAACAGGTGCCGGAAAAGCCGGTAGCGGCCGCAAGCGCGCAATGATGATCATGCGCGCTGAACTCGTTCAAAGCGGCGCCGTTGTCATCCAATGAGCCATCCTCAAATTTTCTTAACATATTGATTTTGATGTTGAATTTTTCAAAGACCTATTCGGGAGCCGGGGTTGAATTCATAAGACGCAAAGGGAACGGGATATGGCGGCTGTTTGCACATTCCATGTCTGTCGCACGGTTTGCCCCGGGCGTCGTGGGGGAGGGCAATGACGGCGAGAACGCAGTGCAAAATGCGCTCGGTTCTGGCGCACCGGATGACGGCGAGCCGGCTTGCCCTCTGCCTGGCGGCGCTCGCGCCGCTATCGCTGGCGACCGGCGCGCACGCGCAGATCACCGTCGACGGAACGATGACACATTCAGCGCCGATGGCGCTTTCGCCTACTGCGGGCGTTTATCAGATTCCTGCCGATCTCGGGCGTGTCGCCGGCCCCAACCTGTTCCAGAGCTTCCAGTTCTTCAACCTGGCATCGGACCAGACAGCAGTCTTCACCGGGCCATCGACGATCCACAATATCATCACCCGGGTCACCGGGGGCGGCGTGTCCACCCTTGACGGGCGCATCGACGCGTCGGCCTTTCCAAGCGTCAATTTCTATTTCCTGAACCCAGCCGGCATCATCGTCGGTCCCGGCGCCTCTTTGAGTATCCCCGGGTCACTCTACCTCTCGACCGCCAGCAGGATCAGTTTCGCTGACGGCTCCTCGATGCCGATGACGGCGACCTCGGTCGGGACGCTCTCGGTGGCCGACCCCACGTCATTCGGCTTTCTCGGCAATAATGCGGCGATCACGTTCAACGGCGCAGGTATCGATGACAGCGGTGTGCAGCATGCCGCGACCATCTGGTCCGGCGCAGATATCCAGGGTTCGCGCTTCCATGTCTCAGCTGGCGATATCGCGTTCAACAATTTCGGCTTTCAGCTTGGGGGCGGGGCTTCTCCCGCGGAAATCGACGCGGTAGCGGTCGGGCGCTCGACCAATATTGTGATCGGCACGGATGATTCCGGTGCGAACGCCGCCAGCGGGCACCTCACGGCCACGGGTGGCCCGGACTCCGCCTGGTCGGTTTCGAATAGCGGCGCTTTTGGCGGCGGCTTTTTCCTTGCCGGCGGTGATGTGCGGCTCGCGGGGACAGGCGCGATGACCGGCGCGCCCAGCTTCAACCTTGGCGCGACCGGCGGCAATATCGGGATCATCAGCAGTGGCGACCTTGCGCTCGACGGCGTATTCCTGACGACGGCGCCATCGGGTTCGAACCAGGCCGGCGCAATCACGATTAACGTCGCGGGTGCTGCAACCCTGTTCAATTCAAGCGGCCTGTCCGCCGATGCGGTTGGCGCGGGGGACGGCGGTACGATCGACCTGACCGCTCAATCCCTGACGCTCGAGGACCAGAGCTTTATCGGTGCCGACACGTTCGCGTCCGGAGCCGCCGGCACGATCAGGCTTCACCTGGCCGGGTTGCTCAGCCTGTCCGGGACGAGCTCGATCTCTGCGGACTCAGGGAACGATGCCATCAGGGGACTGGCTGTGGCGGGCTCGTTGGGGTCGGCCGGCTCCATTGAGATTGACGGTGGCGCGATCACGCTGGCGAGCGGTGCCGGAATCAAAGCGACAGCAAACGGCGGCGGCAACGCCGGGTTGGTGCTGTTCAACGTGAATACGCTGACCTTGGCCGGTCAATCCTATATCGCCGCCGACCAACTCGGGACCGGTCCCGGTGGCACGGTCAATATTACAGCAGGCACGGTTCGCCTTGCCGGCGGTGCCGCGATCAAGAGCGACAATTATGGCCCCGGCGCAGGCGGCGCGATCCGCCTGAAGGTCGGGTCGCTCGGGCTCACGGACCAGAGCCTGATCGCGATCGATACGTTCGGAACCGGCGGGGGTGGGCTTATCACCATCGCCGCGAGCGGCGATATCATGATGTCGGGCACAGGTGCGGCCGGCGGCAGCGCGATCTCCGCCCAATCAGGGCAGGCGGGGCAGCCCGTCGCGGGCGCCGCCGGTTCAGTTCAGATCCAGGCCAATGCGCTGAACCTGTCCGAGGATGCCGGGATCAAGGTCAGTAGCTTCGGCGCGGGCAAGGCTGGCGATCTGACACTGAACCTCGCAAGCCTGGCCCTGGGCGATCAGAGCTATATCGCGTCCGACGCCTTTGGTACCGGTGCCGGCGGTCAGATCGCGATCAGCGTGACCGGGAACGCCGGGCTTTCGGGGCAAAGCGCCATCTCGTCGAACTCAGGAGACGCCCAGGCGCCGTCGATGCAGGCCTTCGGCAAGGCTGGCGATATCAGCCTGACGGCCGGTGCCGTTACCCTGTCGCAAGGAGCCGGCATCAAGTCGAATGCCTTTGGATCGGGAAATGCCGGGTCGATCCGGATCGGCGCAGGCACCTTGATGCTCGCCGATCAAAGCTATCTCGCTTCGGATAGCTATGGCGCAGGGGCGGGCGGCAATATCGCCTTGTCGATCAGTGGCGATATGATCCTGAAGGACCAGAGCGTGATTTCGGCCGATGCGCTGCTCAACCCCGAGACCTCCACGCCCACTTCCATCCAGAAGGGACTATCGGGCGGCTCGGGCGCCGTCACGGTCGCGACAAGGTCGCTTCAGCTCTCGAACGCGGCCGGCATCCGGACATCGACCGAGCGTGCCGGGGCTGCGGGCTCGATCGCTCTCACAGTCGAGACGCTTGCGCTTGGCGGCCAGAGCTACGTTTCCTCCGACGCGCACGCCACGGGAAACGCCGGCTCGGTAAATGTTGCCGCGACCCGCAGCGTCATGCTGTCCGGATCGGCGTTTCTGGGCGCCAGGTCGCATGATGCGAGCAATGCGGGGCGCGTCACGATCACGGCACCCGCAATCGCGCTCGCGGGTCCGTCTCAGGTCAGTTCCGAGGCGTTCGGTGCCGGTGCCGCGGGAGATGTCTCGCTTTCCGGGTTCGATCGCCTCTCGCTTACGGGCGGGGCGTCTATTTCCAGTTCGAGCACTGGAAGCGGTAGCCTCACCGCAGGTGTGGTCTCGATCAGCGGTAATCCGGGCGCCGAGCTCAGCGTTACCGGCGGCTCGAGCATCAAGACGGACTCGGCCAGCGCCGCTCCTGCCGGGGACATTATCGTCTCCTCCGACCAGATCCTGATTGACGGCCCGGGCTCGGAAATTTCCAGCGCGAACACATCGTCCAGCGGCGGCGCGGCCGGCGAGATCACAGTCAATACGGATCCGATAATCCTCTCCAATGGCGGGCGCATCACGACCAACGCGGCGAGCGGCCCGGCGGGCAACATCGTCCTTACTTTCCCGGGCCACGGGCTGCTGTTTCTTGAGGGAAGCACTGCCCCTGGGGTGATCGCGACAAGCTCGGGAACGAACACCGGTGGCCGGATCACCATCAGCAGGCCTTACGCGATCATCATGAATGGTGGGCGGATCGAGGCGCTCGGCCCGGCCTTCCAGGCTCTCGTGACGATCGACGCCGATTGGCTGGTCAGGTCGACCGACCGGGCCAATGACCTGGCGGTGGCGGGCCGTCTGGTGCTCGACAGCCAGGTCGAGGATGTCAGCAGGGGCACCGAGGAGCTCTCTGTCGCGTTTGCGGACGCTTATGGCGTCCTTGTCAGCCACTGCGCCGCGACCAGGAGCGATGGGCTCGTGAGCACGCTCGATACGGGCGCCGTTATCGGCCCTTATCCAAATGCGCCTGCGGCCATCGCGTGCAGCGGACAGAAGAGCCCAGCCTTGCCGGCACGGCAGCTCTCCCTCGCGCCACGCTCAAGCGCGTATTTGCGGCCGGCCGGACGGGTTCCCGATGCTGCCGGCGGTGGGGTGAAAGGACGACATGAAGGGCGATGCCGCGCGTCGCAAACGCCGTGTCCTGGGCGCCCCGCAACGGCGGGGGCCACATCACGGGGCTGATCGACCGGTGCCGTGTCGGTTCCCCGGAGGTCGCGATGCGGCGCGAACAAACGCGCCGCGCCGTGATCGACCCGCTCCAGTCGGGGCATGCCTCGACAACGAAGACGTGGGATCTCTGGGCAACTTGCCACGCGAAACGCGCCCGGCAGGCCCAACATCCCCGCGTGTCCGCTGAAGAGTGCGCCCGACCATCCGCCGGCGGGCGATCAAGCCGAGCTCGTCATCACCATAGTCGGCATGGGGAGACGGCCGCCACGCTGAGGAAGCGCGACGACCTTGTTCCAGTCCCCGGAACCTGGCGGCTGAGCGGAGATCAGCGCGTGCCGGCGATTGCGCTGTTGGCCAGGTTGCCCGTCGCTGCCGCGGTAATCTGGTTTCCGGTCGCTGAAAGCGTGCCGCTGCCCATCGGGCCGGACACTATGCGGAAGCTCGCACCGGTGACCAGTGCCGTCACCGGCCCCGAGTTGCTCTGGGAATTGACCAGCGCGGCGACCGGGAGGCTTCCGGAGGGCGCGATCGTGATCGCATTGCTGGCGACATTGCCGTAAGCGGCTGCAGAGACGCTATTGCCGGCGACCCCGAGGCTTGAGTTCGCGATCGGCGTGCCGACGCTGTTCAACGGGATGCTGTATCCTGTGTCGGCAGCACTTGCCGTGACCGCCCCGGCATTGACCTGGACATTGAGAAGGGCTGCGTCCGCGTGAACGGTCGCCTCCGGACCCATGATTGCCATGGCCGGCATCGCCGACAGTGGACCGCTGCCGGAAAGCGCGAGCTGGTTGTCCGCGGCGTTGCCGCGGGCAAGGCTTGTGGTCGTGTTTCCGTTCAGCGTAATGAAAGAGCCTGGGACATTGTCGGTGCCGGGTGTGGCGTTGATCGCAACCGCTATGTCGGTAACGGCCGACGCGCTGACGGCCGCACTGTTCCTCTGGTTGTTGGCGAGGCCGGCATTCGGCGTGGCGCCTGAGAGGGCGGTCGCGGAAACCGCATTCAGCGCACGGTTGGCCGATGCATCGGCGCTGGTCGAATTCCCTCCGATCGAGACAGCGGACCCATCCATGTTGCCGGTGCCGGCTGCACGCAGTTGCATCGATGCGGTGGCAACCGCATTCCCGGTGGCGACCTGCCAATTCAACAAGACGTGATCGCCGATGGCATACACCGCGCTGGCCGACGCCTGTGCGGGGGAAGTATCATCGTGAACCCCGCCGGCCCTCACCGCGGCGACACTCAGCCCGTTGTCAGCCTGGTTGATCGCGGCGCTCGCCTGATTGGTGTTGCCGGTCAGCGATGCCGACGACGCGCTTCCGGCGCCCAAAGCAGCCACATCCATGGCGGAAGCGTATAAGGAGCAGCAACGGCCAATGCGCGATCAAGGAGAATGGCGGGCAGGTTTCGGATCAGATAAGCCGCACCGAGTGCCTTTGGGCCGCGAATGGGGATATCGACTATGCCCAAAGACCTGAACGAAACGATCGACGCCCTATTTCGCGGCGTGGTGTTCATCATCTATGATTTTGTTCAGTCGCTCATCAGGATCGCAGTCCGGCCGGTCAGGGGCACGATATGGCTGGTTGCAAGGCTAAGAGCGCCCAATACAAGGCAGATTGGACCCTATGTATTTTTGTTTATCAACTTCTTCGTGGGCCTTTCCATGCCGCGGTATCTTTCCGCGATCGCCAATTTCTACGAAGATGACTTCCCATCCGATAGTCTGAGAAATCCAGAAGTCAGGGACGCCTATATAAATGCGCTCGATATATTCGAGCCGAAGCTTCTGCTCGCGACCACATTTTCCTGCATCCTGATGACGGTCGTCCTGGATGCAGCGACCTCACTTTATGCGAGATCGACAGCGACACCCCCCAGGCGGCGCGCCCTGGTGAAGACCGGCCTGCTCTACATCTCCGGCTATCAGATATTCGTGATCACCTGCGCCATCGTCATGGTCTTCTATTTTCGCCGGGAGTGGGCCTGGAACTCGTTCCAGCCCTATCAGCCACACCAATGGAGCAGCATCTTTCTCGAACTGGTCGCGACGTCCCTGAAGCTCGAGTATGGCTGGACCCTGGCGGTCGCGATCGGTGTCTACAGCCTCGGTGCCTGCCTTTTCGCCTATGCGCTGGTCCAGCCAGTGCTCTTTCTGAAACCGTTCCTGGTCGCCCACAGGCTGGGGCAGCGGATCAGGCGCCTTCCCCGCCCCGCCGCGGTCGTCCTGACCGGGTGCCTCTTCGCCGCGCTCACCGTCGCCAATTTTGATTTCGGCAGTTGGGTGATCGATGAGATCAAGCCGGCTGTACCCGAGGCACTGACCGTCTCCCAGGTGGCCTGTACGTTGAAATCGACGGATGCAGGCGGGCTCACGGCGATCGCCGTCATCGACAATCCCACGACCAAAGCCATCCGGCTCGACCCAGGCGACACGGAAATCTGGGTCGTGGCGGAACTGACGCCGGAAGGCCAACGGATGCGGCTCGCTACCGCGCCTCCCTTCCGGCGTAGCCAACTCAAGGCGCGCTCGACATTTATGCAGATCGTCCCGGCCGTCATTCAGGATACGAGTCAGGGCGCCGGCCGCCCCGGCTATTTGATGGCACCGGGCCAATCGATCTGGGTCGAGAGCGTCGCTAAGGCGGTCCTCGCGCCGCCAAAGTATCCGGAAGACGGAGCGGTTCACTGCGCGCTGGCGCTCCCCAATTTCGAATGGGATCCATCGGACGGACACCCAATCGCCGCTTATGGCTCTATTGTGAAACCGGGAGGAGGGGCTCCCCTGAACGCTTCGGACTTGTTCCCGAATCTGGTGATCAGTGCGCCGGCACCCAAGCCGGATCATGGCAGTCCCCCCTGACACGCCTACGCAAGCTAAACTGGACTGGCCTGACCGGCCATGGCTCATCCCGGCACGTCACGACTTGCAGAGTTTACCCCGCGACGACCTGCGATTTCCGCAAAAGAAACTATATCCATTTCGGAGGGTGTAGCCGTTGCGGGGCAGGTCGATCTCCAATACCCTGAAGGTTAACGTGCGTGGTGCTGGAAGCTGTGACCGTCAATCCGGTAGTGCGCCATTTGCCGGGTAGACCTCTGGTTTCGGTTACTGCCGGGATCGCAAGTGAGTCGGCACGCGGGGGTGGTTTTGGCATCGACTATCCTGAACGTGAGCGTCACCTATTCAAACGCGGGATCGTCCATCGTCGCGAGCAAGGTGGTCGACGGCCGTCCGCCTGCCTCGGATCCCCGGCCCGCGGAATCCGCGACCGGCGTGTGGGCCGAACTCCTGGACGAGCAGGGAGAAGCGGTCTTCTGGCAGGCTTTGCCGCAGCCTGACAGGCCCCGGGAGATCTATCATGACGACGGCTCGCTGAGTGTGGTCGAGGGAACGTCCGGCACGGATCATGCCCAGCTCAGCCTGCCTTGGATCGGCCGCGGCGGGAGGCTTAGAATACGGTCGAGCCTCGCGGGAGATGCGACGTTCGGGACCGAACTGATGCTGGCTCCAGCACTCCTGGACATGCAGATCGGCGACATCGTCGATTCCTTCGCCGTGCCTGCCGAAGGACCGGCATTTGGCAGCGATCTGGATTTCCCGGTCACCGAACTCGACTTCGGCAAGGCGCACGGCAATGAGATCAGACTCATTTTCCTGCCCGATGGCTTTACGCATGCCGAGCTGCCAGTGTTTCACAACGCCGTGCAGGCCTTTCTCGACACGATCTCGCGCACCGCCCCGTTTGACGCGCTGCTGGAGGCTTTCAGTGCCTGCCGCGCCGACATCCCGTCGCCCGCCAGCGGAATTCTCGACCCGCTGCTGCATTCTTCCGGCGCCAATCCATTCTTCCGGGCGAGATTCGGTGACGGCGCCTTGCGGCGATGCATCGTCGTCGACCAGGCGCGGGCCATCAAGGCTGCGACCCACCTTGCAGGCAAGGCCGGCCATGTGGTCGGCATGGTGGTGGTCAACACGGTCGAATATGGCGGCTCGGGCGGCAACGTCGCCGTATTTTCGGTGAACACCCGATCCCCGGCGATCGCGATCCATGAACTCGGGCATACGCTCTTCAACCTGGCCGACGAATATGCGGATGCGGGTCAGTCGGGAACCCCCGATCCGATCGAGATAAATGTCGCGGCCAAGCCTGACCCACACAGCCCGACATGGGGTCCATCCGAGCCGGGCCGCCTGAAATGGGCCGCCCAGATCACGCAAGGCCTGCCGATTCCAGGACCGCCGTCATCACCCCTGACGGTGGTCGGTGCATTCGAGGGGGCGAAATATCATCCGACGGGCATCTTTCGCCCGAGCGTCGATTGCAAGATGCGCAATCTCCTCGCGCCATTCTGCCCGGTCTGTGACGCATATATCCGTGCGAAACTCCAGGCCCGGCTCCCGTGACCGCCCCGAGCGGACCAACTGAAGAACCGTTTCGCGCCCGCTTTGGTGGTCACGCTGCGGCGCCTTTCGGCGCCGAGAGCCGCGACTCGAGCATTTCGCCCCAGCAAAAGCTAGACGCCGCGCTGGCCCAATTCGGCTGGCTGCTCGAAGCTGCGCGTCCCACGTTGCCCCCCGAGCGCGCACGCGAGGCTGAAGAGGAGATCGACGGATTACGCGCCTTTGTGCAGGATTTCAGGCGGAGCGATACGATCAGTTCCTCTCCGGTCAATGAAGTGCGCATGGAGGCACTGATCCGCTCGGACGAGACGCGCCCGGCCTCGCTGATCAGGGGCAACCGCCTGCCGACACCCATGGCGCTTGGGACGATTGGTGAACTGTACGACTTGGACCCCGATAGTTTCGAAACAAACTTCGCAGCGACGGGCCGGATAGCGATGCCGAGAGGCCTTGTTGGGACCGGAACACTCGTCCGGATGACCAATGATCAGGGACAGGTCGAGGGTATACTGACTGTGCGGCACGTTGCGGAGGAGATCGCGGCCTCCTTGACCAGCCTCGACCCGAGCGATCGGGCGGAGATCGATTTTGACGGCGAACTCGGCAGCCGGAAGCGCAACCGGCATCGGCTGAAAGGGGTCCTTGCAAGCGGACCGGACAGCATTCGCGACAATGCCGCCCTCGATGCGTGGGACTATGCGCTGCTCGGCCTGGGTGACTCGGTCGATGCCGTGGCCCGACCGGCACCGGCAAGTGCCGGCGTGTCGGAACGGTGGCTGAGGGACGGGAACAATGTTGCCGTTGTCGGCTTCCTCGGCAGACCGGACGTCGCCCCGTCGGACTTGCTACCGGGGACCATATGGCATCGGCTGCTTGGCGGTATCTACAATGTGAAGCGTTTCGCGCCCGCGCGGTTGATGTCCCGCGCGGCGGCCGGAGAAGCGTTCCAGAATCTCGATCAGCGCGTCGTTCTTCACGACGCGACAACTACCGGGGGAGCTTCCGGTGGGGCGCTGCTCGCTGCCGGCGGTGAACTCGTCGGACTGCATCTCGGAGGGCGCTCGGGGGCGGCGAACATCGCCCTGCGCCTCGACGGAATCGCGGCGCGTGAGCAGTGGGATTGCCAATGAGCCAGTCCGCACCCGTAACCGAGGAGGATCTCGATGAGCTCGCTGGCCTGATCTGCGTGCCCATTCCTACCTTCGGCCAGGTTTTCGTCCGCGCCCAGGCAGCGCGTGACACCATCGTGGATCTGGCCGAAGCCGCCGTCCGCGCAGGCGATGACTTCGGACGTTTCAGGGCATGTTTCGCCCATGCGCGTGACAACGGCTATCTCGGCCAACTTCTCTCCGCCGGCTATGAGGAGAACATCGCCGGCCCGGTCGGGTCGCGCGGCTCCCAACAATTTGCGGAACTCGCGCGCCGCCTCAGCAAGATCAGGATCAGGGCGCTCCAGGACGGTATCGAAGGCAATGTTGCCCGATTCCGCGCCGAAGCGCGCAACCCGGCCGGGTTCGATACGGATCCGATGCGGCTGCTCAAACAGATCAACATGACAATGCGCGCCGTCTGCCGTATCACCGACACCGAGAACGACCGGACCGGTACGGGCGTTCTTGTAGCGCCCCATCTTGTCGCGACCGCGGCTCATGTAGTGCGTGGACAGCTCGACGACGGCAACAACGCCGTGCTGGGCTCTGCGTCCAAGATCCTGATTGAATTCGACGTAGTCGCCGGACTGCCGGGTGCGCATGAGTGTAAGGTCAGTCTCCCCGAGAACTGGCGCGTCGAGGTTTCCAGATGGCCTGCCCAGATGGTGCCGGAGGCCGGGCAGGTGGGTGCCTTGCCCGAGCCGGACGCGCTCGACGGATACGACGATCTAGTCCTCATTCGTCTCGAGCAAGCCCCCGGTTTTCTGCGCGGATGGCTCGATCTCGCGGACCCCGGCGGCAAGTTCGACCCCGAGCGCCGGGGCCTGCTGGTGCATCATCATCCGGGCGGCAACGATCAGAAGGTCAGCATCGGCGCCTATCGCGGCGACTACGGCCCGCGCTTCTATCACGACTGTTCGACTCTGGGAGGCAGCTCTGGTGGTCCAGTGATCGACTCCCGCTCGCGGCTCGTCGGGGTGCATCACGGCACCGTAAATAACCAGCTGCAGCTCGGCGGCGGTGGCAAGCGATTGCTTGATTGGCGGTCTACGGTGAAAAAGACCGAGTTCGAACCTCCAGTCGAGCTCAACCCGATCTGGGAGATAAGGAAGACCGGCAAGGTCGGGACCGGAACTCCGGTGCTTGGCTTCCAGGGCCTGCAAAAGCGGATCTGGGAAATCGAGCATTCGCCGGAATGCGGTGCGATGACTGTGACCGGCGCCCTGAACGGCGGAAAGATGCTTTTCGATCTGATTGAGGCCATGCTGCCGGCCGATCGCGCGGTAACGGTCCGGTTCGACCGGGTAATCCTCAACGACATCGTGCGAACCCTCGGTGAGGTGAGCACGACCGAGAGCCAGACAGCGGCCGCGATCGCCGAGCTGGCCAGACGCATCGGCCTTACTGTTCCGGGATTGTCGGAACGGTCCTCGGCAGACCCGGTCGAGGGGCGGGCAGCGGCACCGTTGCTGAGCCGGGCACTCGATCTGCTGCCGGCCGACCGGGCCATATGGATACTTGTAAACATCAGCGATCAGCCTGTGCCGACGCCCCTCTCGGAAGCACTTGTCTACCTGTACCGGGCGTGCATCGGCCTGGCACGCGGACGCGGCAAGCTGGTTGTGACAGGCGCCGATACGGAGATTGGCCAGAAGGTCTCCTTGATCCTTTCCGACAGCTTCTCCGGCAATATCGTTTCCGAGCGCTTCGTCGAGCCCGAGGTGGAGGATCTGGCGCAGTATCTGCAGCATTGGGGCTCCGCTGTCGGTGACGAAATGTTCGGCTCCGACCCGGTTGCGGCGAGGAGGTTTGGGCGCATGGCACGGGATCGCGCGCGGCTGCGCGCCAGCGGTGCCGCGCTGTACGGAGCTCTCGAAGCCGAACTTGCTGACATGAAGACCTAGGAGGCACCCGGTGCGGCGATGACCGACTCGACTGAGGATCTGGACGCGGCGCTGGCGGAGCTTCGCAAGGAATATGCGCGTGCCGCTGGGCCAAGGGTCGAGCAATTTCCTCCCTTGCTTGACGAGGCCAGTCAACGTGCTGCGGTCCGTGGCTGGTTTAATCCAGCCAAGCTCTGGAGCAGCCTTCATGAGGCACGCGCGACCGATAGTCGCGAGGTGGATTCAACATGGCTGCAGGGACTTCGCAAGCTTTCCCTGGTCGACCAGGTCGATCCGGGCCGATGGTTCCTCCTAGACACTCCCCGCCGAAATGCACTCGACTCCTTGGCAAGACAGGGTTTGCTCGACGATGCGGTAGCCACCTCGGGCGACGATCCCCATGCTGCACTGATGCGCGCGATGGTGGCGAACGCATTCGACCCGGCACGCCACGGCACCGGCGAACTGGCTGCGGCGGCTGACGTGGCGCGCTGGCTCGAACCGGTGTCGGGTGTCCAGCAACCGAGCCCCGCCCAACTGGCAAGCGCACTCGAGCTCAGGCTGAGGGACGATGAGCTGGACCGGCTCAGCCGTGATATGGTCGGGCGGGAAGACGAGATCATCGAGCTCCGTCGATACCTGCACGACGTCTGGGCAAAGCCGCCCGCGCAGCTGCCCATCTTCCGGCTTTCGGGCATCGGGGGGATCGGTAAATCGACGCTGCTGGCCGAATTCGTCCGGCGCAGGCTGCCGGTGGAAAGATTCGGCGACGCCATTGTCATCTGGATCGACTATGACCGGCTCAGAATTTCGTCGCGTGACGTCGCAAGCGTGCTCATCGAGATTGCGCGGCAGCTCGCCTGGGCCTTGCCCGCTCGCGCTGAAGCCCTCGCTCTGGCGCGCAGCCAGCTCCGCGACGGGACACTGCAGGTTTCTCCCGAAACGGCTTTTTCGGCGCGTCAGATCAGCGAGATCTCCGAGGAGGATGCGCCGAGCGGGCACGACGATACCAAGATGCGGGCGATGACCGATATTCTGGCGCAGGCGATCCTCGGCGCGGGAAAGCAGGCGCGCGAAAGAAATATCCTGGTTGTGTTGGACACGCTCGAACAGCTCGACCGGATCGAGAACCGGGGATATGATCTGATCCTCGCCCTCTCTCAGTTGCGGCATCAGGCAGCAAGGAGCCTGGCGGTGATTGCGTCGGGTCGCTCGGTTTTCACAGGCGGCGTCGGGTCGGACGCGATTATCCTGCGCGGCCAGGAGCTTGCCGGTCTTTCGCGTCGGATAGCGCGCGACCTCCTGGTCAGGCGCGAAAAGATGGATCCCGACATCGCCGATAGCCTGCTGGCGGCCTTTTCCGACCTGTCGGACCAGGCGTTCCGGGAACGCCTCGGGGTGCCGATGCTCTTGACGCTGCTTGCCCGTCTGATCCGCGATGGCCGGCTCGACCTCTCGACCCATGATCTGAGCAGCGTGCGCGATGCAGCGACCGCTGAAATGGCCGCCGCCTATGTCTATTACCGCGTCCTCGAGCACGTGCCGCCCGAGCTGAGCCGCCTAGCCCATCCTGGCCTCGTCCTGAGAGAGGTCTCGGCGAACCTTCTGCGCGAAGTCGTCTGGCCAGTCGTCGAACCGGATATTCCACTCGACGAAGCCAATGCCGAGCGGCTCTACCAGAAACTCGCGAACGAGACGTGGCTGGTCGAGCCGGTGATGGGCGCCTATCCGCCGCGTGTCGCGCATCGCGCTGACCTCCGTCGAGCAATGCTGCTCCTGATGTATGCGGAGCAGGACGGAAAGATCCGGCGTGAGCTCGTCGCCCTTAACCGCAAGGCCTGCGTCTGGCATCGCAACCGTTCGAAGGCCGCCGCGACGCCGGCGGAAGCGAAGCGCCACCTTTCCGAGTGCGTGTACCATTCTCTCGCCCTTGCGGTCTTTACGGGACATTCGGGTGGTATCAAGATCGGCGAGGTCCGCGCCGTCCGGGACCAGCTCAAGGGGCTGATCCTCGATTTTCCGGAGGAACACCGCTCCGGAGTATCGGCGCTCATATTGGGTGACGCCGAGCCAGCGGTTATCAGCACCCTGCCGATTCATCTGCGCGCGCCTGTCGTGAAAGAGCGCATGCGCGGTTTCCTCGCGCGCCGTGCCTATCGTGACGGCACAAGTTTTGCCGCCGCTCTTCCGGAGGAGGAGCGCGGCCGGTCGCCGACCGTCGCGTGGCTCGTCATACGCTGCTTCCTGCAGTCGGGTGCGTGGGCAAGCCAGGCAAAGGTAGCCCGCTCTCTTGTCCGGACTGCGTCATCTCCCGGATTGCAGTTCGGCAAGGCACGGCCGTCGATTCTCCCTTATCTCGCGGCTTTTGTGATTGGCGATCGCGATGGCCATGCGGCGGCGCGCTTGTCCAGGCGCTCCCCACCGGCCGGTATCAGCCCCGCCGTCAGGGCCCGTTACGAGGCGATCGAGCTTCTGTTCGATGCGCTTGCGGCATCGCCGCAACAGCATTCGGTCGAGCCACTGATGGGGGCGATCGAGCGTGTGCTGAAGCCGCTCAGCGGGGCGCAGAGCACCGGCGACCGGACGAGGTTCGCCGCGGTCTTAGGTAGTCTCCTTCTGCGGTCTGGAGATGCGATCTCCTATCAGCGCCCACTAGCCGGAATGTTCAGCGTTGCACTCCAGAGCCTGGCCGGAGAGCAGCAGGGAACCGCGTCGTCGCTGAGTGCCGCACGGCTGGTGCAGAAGTGCCGGTCCGCCGACGCGTCAGCGGGAGTGCCCGGTATCGACCCGAACAGGCCGTACCGTCACCTCGCCGCAGTGTTCAGCGATTTTCATTCTCCGCTAGGCCTGGCGCTTGCGACGGCCATGACCGAGCGCACACAAGCCTATCGGATCGCGGATATGATGTGGTCGTCATGGCCGATCCGTCCCCCCGATTTCCGTCCCTCGGCTTTTGCCGAAGCCTGCCTGGACCCCGCAGCCAGGCGTGAGCGGTTCAGGACAATGGCAGCCTTTGCGGACCGGGCGATGCGTACCGAGGCCCTGCTGGACGCGGCACAGGAGGTTTTTCCACTCGACCGCGATCTCGCGGCTGTGATCCTGGCCGTCCGCCGCTGGCGCGCCGTGCTTGCACCCGCACCTCTCCGGGGGATCTGAAAGGAGACGTCATGGCGATCTGCAGAGACCAATCCCTGCTTTATCTGCGCGACATCGGCTACAATGTGATCCGCCATCCGCGGACAGGGATCAATCCGCTCGATCTCGTCGGCGTGCAGCAGGGTGAAGCGCTCCATCTTGGCAGGCTCTCGCAGCTGGTTACCAGCGCCACAGCCGGTTACCCGCCGGTCGCCACCGGTGGCGTCGCGACTGATATCGAGGGCCAGAGCAGCAGCCGGATGAAGATCGGCATCGGGGTAAGCCTGCTCGGAACACTTGTCGGAGCGATGGGCGGCACGATCGGCGCAAATGTCGATTATACCGACGCCCGTCAGATCAGCTTTCAATATACGGACGTCGAGGCCGATACCGCCGAGCCGCTGGCCATCGGATCCTATCTGGCAGCGGCCGACGTCGCCGTTGGCAACCCCATCTTGCGAGAATATGTGCTCGGCAACGGCGACCTCTTCGTGATCTATCACGTGGTCCGGAGCGATCATCTCGACGTGTCGTTCGAACGGAGCGCCGGAGTTCGTGCCGGCGTTAATGCAGACAAACTGCTCGCCGCGACGGGCGGCAAAGTAGCCATCGACACGGCAAATGCAGAAACCGGCAGGATCCGGTTCGCTGGTCAGGCAAAACTTGCCTTCGGGTTCAAATGTCTCCGGATCATCTTGGATGAGGGCGAGTTGCGACTCGTCGGATCGAAGCCGGGATCGCTCGCGCTCGACGTGCTCGAGGAGGCGTCAGGCACCGGCGGGCAAGGTCCATTCAGCCTGATCGAAGATCAACCAGGGATGCTCGCGCTGGGGTAGGTGACCGAACACTGCACGGAGGAAACAATGAAGATTCCCGTTCTGGCCGTACTGCCCGCGCAGGATGCGCTACGTGATTCATCGCGGAACGTGCAGGCTGTCCGTGAATCCCAGGCCGGCTTCGGGCTGATCCCTGGGTTGGAGAGCGGCGTGACCCGCACCGAGCCGATCCGCCTCGAAGCCTTGCGACCAACGCCGGGGCTCAAGATCGACCCCGATTTCCCCGCCGTTCCGATCGGAACCGGCAACGCGGCGACGATGAACCTGGAAGCCATGCAGCCGGCGGCGTCCGAGAAATTTGCCGTTAGTGCCGAGATCGACGTGCCCGATGGTGAGGAAATTCCGACCTCGGTGGACGGGCATGAGGTCTTCGCCGATCCGCGCATCGAGGCCTTTGTCACCTGCGCCAACGATCCTCCGGTCGGTACGGTTGCGGATGTCGGGCGATTGCTCGGCCTGGCCAGGCTCGCGGACAAGGGTCTGGATGGCAGCAACGTCGCAATCGCGATCGTCGATGGCGGCATCGATCTCAACTTTCTCAGGACACAACTCGGCCGCGTGCCGCGCATCGACCCCGCCAACAGCTGGACGCCGCCGCAGGGTAGGACGGCGCCGTTCGGATATCCGACCGGACACGGTACGATGTGTGCCTTCGACGCCCTGATCGTTGCGCCCAATGCCACACTTCTTGACGTTCCAGTGCTCGGCGCAATGCCTGGCGGCAACGCGATCTCTGGTTCGCTTTCCGCGGCTGTCCAGGCCTACAGCGCCCTCCTGTCCAGCTGGGCTGTCAGCGGCGCACCGGGTTCTCTCGGGATGAAATTCCAGGGTCTGGTCCTGAGCAACAGTTGGGGCATGTATCATACGAGTTGGGATTTTCCGGTCGGCCACCGCGGCCGCTATTGCGACAATCCGAACCATCCCTTCGATCTCATCGTCTCGACGCTGATCCGGTCGGGCGTCGACATCGTATTCGCGGCCGGCAATTGCGGTGCGCATTGCCCCGCTACCAGCTGCCAGGGGGTTACCGCGGGCACGATCATGGGCGCGAACGCCCATCAGGAAGTGCTGACGCTTGCAGGGTGCGACACCACCGACCTGCTGGTGGGCTATTCGTCAGCCGGACCACCCATCACGGGGCGCAACACGGTCAAGCCCGACCTGACCGCCTATACGCATTTCCTCGGCTCGGAGGCATCGGGTCCAGGCACCCCCGACACGGGAACGTCGGCGTCCTGCCCGGTGGCGGCCGGTTGCGTGGCTGCTCTCCGAAGCCAGTTGCCGATAGCGGGCACGCCGCCCGGCAACCTCATCCTTCAGTTGCAGACAACGGCGCGACTGGCTCAGAATCAGGTAGCGCGCGACAACGATCACGGCAAAGGCATCATCGACCCGGTCGCAGCCGCGCAGGCGTTCGGCCTGCTGCCGTGACGGATGCAGGTCAAGTCGGCGCATCAGTCCTGGTGACGATGCGCGCAGAGACGGCAGATCCGACCCTGGAGAGTTTTGCCCGGAGGCTGCATGTCGATCCGAACCTGTTCGACGCCGAATTTGGCGTCGTCCTGCTCGATCCGCAACGAAACCTTTGGTGCGCGCGCATGCCGGCGGCCGCGGTCCCTTCGGGAATCCCCGATCCCGAGCGCGACGACATCTGGATCGCGGACGATCCTTCGATCGAGGGGTTCGGCCTGCCCTGAGCGGGGGAGACGACCCGCCCGCCGCGTAATTTTTCTAAAACCGACATGCCCCAAACGAGAGAGGCTACCCGATATGCCCATGAGAGCCATTGCCGGAAGCGCCGAGCAATATGCGTTGATCGCGTTCGACGAGCAGGGGCACGAACGCAAGGAAGGCGACGTTCTGCTCAGCGACACCTTTCCAGTCCCGGACAACGGTCCGACCGACATATTCGTCGAGATCCACGGCTGGATGGGCGATATGCCAGCCGCAATCACCCAGTATGATCGCTGGTTCGGCGCAATGGCAGCGCGAACGGCGGATCGTGCGGCGATGGCATCCGCGCGGCCCGGGGGGTTTCGCCCGGTCTGGATAGGCCTTCACTGGCCGAGCCTTCCCTGGGGGGACGAGGAGAAAAGTACGGCCGCTGCTTTCGCGCTCGATACCGGGGATGCCCTGGTCGATGCCTATGCGCGGCGCCTGGGTGATCGCGCAGGATTGCGGGACCTGCTCAGGACGATCGTCGGTCAGGCCGAGATCGACCCACAGCCGCTGGCGCTGCCGCCCGAGGTTGAAACCGCCTATCGGGAGATCGACACCCTCCTGACCGAACTTCCAGCTGGCGGGGTGGCCGCCCCGCCCGGCGAGGATCGGGCGCCCTTCGATCCGCAGCAATGCTATCAACAGGCACAAGGGGCGTTCGGCCTCCTGGACGGGGGCTTCGGAGACTTGCTGATGCCGCTACGCCAGCTGTCTTTCTGGTCGATGAAGAAGCGCGCGCGCCTCGTGGGAGAGGGCGGCTTTCATTCGCTGCTGACGCGGCTCTCGCAGCGCTTCGGGCCAGGTACGCGCTTCCATCTGATGGGGCACAGCTTCGGGTGCATTGCGGCCTCGGCGGCGGTCTGCGGCCCCGCGAACGGGAGTCCCTGTGCAGTGTCGTCGCTCGCACTCGTACAGGGCGCACTCTCGCTCTGGTCCTATACCGGAGACATTCCCTACAGCCCGGGCGGCCCCGGTTATTTCCGGCGGCTACTTGCCGCAGGCGTTGTCAGGGGGCCGATCGTCACGACACGAAGCCGGTACGACAGGGCAGTCGGTACATTTTACCCGATCGGGGCGGGCATCGCGAACCAGATTGACATGGGGCTGGAACTCCCACGCTTCGGCGGCCTTGGCAGCTTCGGGGCGCAGGGCCTGGGCGGAGCGGCGATCGACATGCCGATGCCCAATGCCGGGGAGGCCTATGGCTTTTCGCCGGCACGCCGGATTCTCAACCTCGAAGCCAGCGACTTCATTCGTCAGGGCGGCGGGGTGAGCGGCGCGCATAGCGACATCGCCGGTGCCGAAGTCGCGCATGCGGTCTGGAGTGCTGCCATCGCGAGTTGATTGCTCCATGCCGCCATAGCTCGCCACTTTCCGCCATGCTATTTGGTGTTGCGGTGGATGATACTGCTTACGAAACATTAGTTTGAAAAGTAAAATATTAGTTCGACAAGCTTTGTCAGACCGTCAGAACTAAGAGATCAGTCGCTCCCGGCAGATTTCCTCGACGAGCGTTTTCAGCGTCTCGACATGCTCGATGAGCCAGCCGAGTTCATCGGCGGTGATTTTGTAGTGCGGCGAGTAGCGGGCATCGACATAGGCGCGGCGTAGCAACTCGAAGCAGCGCTGGGAAAAACGGGTGTCGCGCGGCCAAGCGGCGATCAGCCGGGCGTCGTGCTGTTCACATTGCGAGCGCAGGAAGTTCAGTTTGTGCGATTTCGGGCTATAGAGCGTGTGAACTGCCGAGCATTGGCTCGACCAGTACGGTGCCCGGTCGCCCGACAAGCAGCGCGTCAAGGGCTGGCGCCGTAAACCTGGCGGCTGATCTGAGACGCATTCGCCAATGTCCTGGAGTCTGGCTGCGACAGTTTGGGCGGGGATGGAAGTAACATTTGTGACGTAACGAATTTACATCCAAAATGAATGTAAATTTATCTCCTGATGATGCCCTATATATAGTCTGAGCGATGCCAAATGGCTCAGTGTTGCTGTGGAAATGTCTCGCGAAATATTGACCAGCGAGGCATCGATATTGACGCGCGATTAACCAAGTGCAAGAACGCGACTCGCGGGTCAGCCCGGGGGATTGTCGCATGCATGTGGGAAGGCTTCTGCGCGGCGGAGCGCTCATCGCGCTGGCATTGCTTATGTCGGCTTGCGCTACCGTCGATTTCAAGCATCCCGAGCTCGCCGCGAAATGGGCGAAAGGCGGACCCGCGTTCGCGAGCGCCGACTATCTGAAAGTCTATGACAATCAATTGGTCCGGCTGTCCGACTATGCCAAAGCCGAGGATGCGTCCGTCGCCCGGTTGCGGGTTGCCTGCCGCGACGCGACAATTGCCGAGTTGATTTCCGGCGCCACGCTTCCCGAGGAATGTAAAGCGCCGCCAGCACCTCCGACAGGAAGCGGATCCGCCTTGCTGCAAAAGCTGATCGACCAGCGATTGCAGCAAATCGTGGGCGGCGGCTATTTGTCCCGCCCGGATGGTCTGGACCGGCTGAGTGGGCTCAAGTTCAGTACAGACATCCGGGTCAGCAATCTTGGGAACGACCAGTTTGTCCTGGACACGGCCAAGCTGATCTATGCCGAATCGCAGCCCGCGCCCATTCGCCAGGCGACCACGAAGGGCGGCGGCGCGAAGGCGGCCAAGCCTTTTGATACGAATTGTGAGGCGCTCCTGCAGGTGGATGCCGCCACGGCGAAGAAGGCGGGGACCGACGCCATCCAGTCCGCCTGCCAGGCGCTTCAGAACGACAGCAATGCGATGGGACCTGGCCTCGCAACGCTCCTGAGCACCGCTGCGCCGACCGACTGCACATCGGCAGGCGCCGTCGGACAGGCGCCACCGATTGTCGCGCTTGCGTGTGAAATTTGGGGCACAGCCCCGAAATCCGTCTCCTCACCGGCCGACGCCGCGGCCAAGGCGGAGGCCGATCTTGTCGCGCAGTTGAACACCTATTTGACAGCCGCCAAGGGCGCAAACACCGCGAGCCAGGATGAGCTGAAGACGTTCGGCCAAAACCTGCAGTCTGCGCTTGACGCCCTCCCGAGTGGCTATGACAAAGTGGAGGCCCTCCAGCATCTGTCGACAATTGTCGATGCCATTTCCCGGGCCGATGTCTGCAACGAGCAAGCGGCATTCGATAAGGCTACGGTGACCGCCGCCAAGTGTGACAAGACGACACAGACGCCAACCGAGGCACAGGCATCTGCCAGCTGGGCTTTTCTCAATTCCCTGATGCTGTTGTCGGATGCCACCAATCCTGCGTCGCGCTCCACGCAGTGGCTCGCTGCAGCCCAGGCGATTATCGCCGCCCAGAAGGCGGACGCCAAGCTTCAGGCCGACGCGCAAAAAACCCAGCTCGCAGCTGATCGCCAGCGGTTCAACGCCCTGGTCCTCGAGGCAACACAGGACGCCAAGGCGCTTCAATATTTGCGGGAAGCCAAAAAGCACCCATGCGGCAAGGATCCGATGGCCTGCGCGCTACCGCTCTACGTGGATGCCTTGAATCGCGGCGGGATCCCGGCTGCACTCCTGGCGGGCAGGGCCGGGCAAATCGCCCGCGAATATGCTGTCAGGCGTGAGCGCGCCGCCGCGGACAAGGAAAGTCAGCTGTTGATCGCCGCATCCAACCAGCTCGACGCCGGAACCCAGGCCGGCATCGACCGAGACAAGCTCATCGGCTTCGTGTTCGACGCAATCGTCGCGGGCGTTGCTCTTTCAAAGTAGGTGCCAATGACCCGCAGGACATGGTTTCCGATCGCCCTTGCCGCCCTTAGCCTGGGTGGTTGCGCCGGCAATCCGAGTGTGCGCAACCTCGCCGAGCAAACCGGCAAATACGCAGCAGAGCATCAAGCGGCCACTGACGCCTTCAAGGTGCGTTTCGACCGGTATAATGGCCAGCTCTCCAATGAGTTGGTTCTGCGCGATACCGGAACCGCAGAGGTCGTCGAATCGACGGTCCGGCAGCGGCAGGGGTGGGCCATTGCCGACGATCGCGGGCGCGAGACCAGTTTCGCCTCGCTGACCGCGGTTTCAGCTGACGCGATCGTGGCGCGCGTGTCCGCCTCGACCCCCTCCCCCGCCCCGCTCGATGCCGGCAACTTCGATGCGCAGATGACGATCGGTATCGCCGCCGCGAGCGAACTCGCCAAGAAGCCGAACACACTGGATGAGCTGACCGCCTTTGCGAACTTCGTCAGCGGGATCGACGACACGCTGACGACCCTCAAGAAGAATGCCAAAACGAGCAGCGGCACCAGCCCTTCCCCGGCCACCGCCAAGCCAGCAGCAACGGGCAACCAGTCGTGCAACAGAGGAGAATCAGCAATGTCAGATGACAGGGTCGGAACTCCTGATCCGGCAGCCCAGGCGATTATCAGCCAACTCAACGCAAAGCTTGCAGCGCTGACGCAATCAAGCGGCGAACTTGTGCAGGCTTATGCAGGCGCGGACGACGGAGACCGGGCAACGCTTCAGGCCCAGTTGACTGCCATCGGGTTCGAACAGACTGCCTGCCGCCAACGGATCGAGGATCTCGTGGCCCTGCAGGCCTATTCGCGCCCCGGGGCAGGGGACGACGCGGCCCTTGCGGCCGCCATACAGGCCGTCGGCGCTCTGGTGAACGTGACCGCCGCCATCAACGCGGTGATTACCGCCTCCGACAACCTGGTGAAGGCCTACACGGCCAAGAGTACCCAGGCTTCATGATGTTTCCCTGCCCACTCGAATGACGAGAAGCCGCGATGCCGGAAAGCGAAGTGCAGCTACCCTTGATTGACTCGGATACCGCGCTCGTCGACGCCTTGGAACGGGCGACCGAGCACGGTACCTCCGGCGTGGTGGTCCGTGGCGGCGGAGGTCATCATGTGATCCATGTCCGCCATCTGCTGCTTGGCCTGAGGAGCCAAGGCAATGTCGCCGTGGGTACAATATCCGCCGCTACGGATCGGGCAGTGCCGGGGAGCAGCCTGGAGTTGATCGGCTCCGATTTCGCCAGGGTCAAGGTACAAGGCATCGAACAGTTCAACTTAACGACCAGCACGATCCTCTGCCGATGCCCGCTTGACCCAAGTCATTACTGGGCTCCGGATGAACTGGCTGTGCCGGGGCAATGCAACATCGACGGCGCCAAGGTTACCTGCAAATGATCAGCGGCCTGTTCTCGCAGCTCGCAAATGCTTTTCAAAGCAGCTTCAGCCGCGCGTTCTGGTTCGCATCGTTCATGCCCGTCGCAATGGCAACCACGATGCACATCATCATCGCCGGGTTGGCCTTTCCGGCGTTCGTGCCGCTGAAGGAATGGCTTGAGGCGGGTGCCAGCAGCTTGGGCATCATTCCCCTGATCGCCGCTGGTGTGTTCGTTCTGGCCTATGCCATCGGACCGCTGACTTCGGTCGCGCTCGGCTTTCTGGATGCGAGCCGGACCCCGGTCTGGTTTCAGGAAGCGTTGCGTAAGGGACGGCTCAAGGAGGCCTACAAAGCCAGGCTGGAGATCGAGCAGGCGAAGGAGTGCTTAACCGGTTACCAGCGAATGCGCGAAACGGGCGTCACCAGCATGATCGCCGCGCGAAAAACCGGCATTAACGCTGGCAACTATCCGACGCCCGAAGTGTGCAAGGCCGCGGTGGCGATGGTGAGGAAAATCGTCAACCAGATAGAGCGCGGTGGACTTCCATCGGCGCAAGACACCGATGAGGCGCTGACGAGCCTGATTGCCGCACTCGGCACGAGCGCTGCCCAAGCCACCGGGCCCGACGTCGCGACGGCGAAGTCGTTGACTGAAGCCCAGGACAGCCTTGCGGTCGCCCTGATCCGCGGGGAAGCCGAAGCGGAACATCAACTGTTGCTCAAGAAACAGCGTCATGGCTCGTTGGGGGCGATGACACCTCCCGAGGCGACCCGAATGGGCGATGCCCGTCAGGCGGCGGAACTCTACAGCCACCAGGTCTACAGCATACGGTTCGAATATATCTGGCCGAGGCTTTGGCTGGTGATGAGTGAGAAGGACGACTTCGGCGCAAGCGTATCCAACGCGCAAACACAGGTCGATTTCGCCGTGATCTCGACCTGCATGACTGCCCTGGTCGTTATTGTCTGGGTGCCGGTGCTGACCGTCTTTTCCACCTCGCCCTGGCTGCTGCTAGGGGTGGCAGGCATCGGCGCTTTAATGTGCGGCCTGTTTTACGAACTCGCGGTCGCCGGACAATGGGCGCTGGTCCATGTCGTCAAGGCCGCAATCGATCGGTATCACCTTGAGTTGTTGAAGGTGCTCTATCAACCCTTGCCCGCCACTCGCGCGGCCGAGCGTCAGATCTGGCAGGTGTTGGAAGCCGACGACAACGCACCAGGCACAGGCGACATAGCATATCGGTATCACGCATGAGATGGCTTTTGTTTTTCCTTTTCATGATTCTGATTATCGGCGCGGATATCTATGTCCTGGCCCATCAAAAGCCCGCAGCGGCTCCGGTCATTGCCGCGCGGGCAATGGAGCCCAACCACCTTGTCGGGCCGACGGACGTCCTGCTCGCACCCGCCGGCGGAAAATATGTGAGCCGGCATGTCAACCGGGGCGACCCCATAGGGGACCTGGTAGATGCGCCCACTTTGGCAGCCGCGGGCAACGGCAACATGATCGTTGGCCTCCCCGTGGACCGGTCCTTGGTCATCGACGGGTCGATCAACGAAGGTACGCAGGTTCATCTGTGCCATGGAGCCAAGCCAGCGACCCTCAAGCCAGCCCAATTTCCGGTTCGCACGGTGATGTGTCCCGCCTCGGGCGCCTGTTCCGCGCTCATTGAAGTGCCTGTTGACCAGGCGGCCGCGCTCAACGCGGCAATCACCGGCGAGCGGACCGTGCCCAGGAGCAAGGATTGTGGCTAAACCGACGCAGATTGACTGGTCAGATCTGCTTGCGGGCCCATTCACGTGGAGCAAGCAAGAGATAACGGCGCCGTGGACCATGGTGTGCGAGAATCTCGCCGGAATGAGCCATGTGAAGATAACGGCAAAGGGCGATTGGGCGCTTCCTCATCATGCGCCGGCAAAGTTGGGCCCGGACGGCGGCCCGGCACCCGTGTCGAATGCGGTCCTCCCGGAACTAGCCCGCGAACCCTTCGGGGCACTTATCGGAAAGATCGGGGGCGCGTCGGCTGGATTCATGCCGTTGCCGGCACCTGCGGCGGCGCCGTTGACCGGAGCTGCAGCCGCATGGCCGCCGCAGATTGATCAGCCCTTCCTGATCGGCACGAGCTGCATCTTCGCTGCGCCTTCGAACATGATCGGCCCGCTCTATATCGGTTTCAATTGCATCACGCGGCCAATCTGTGTCGAAACCCTCGAGATAACGGTCCAGGGTGCTATCCTTTCTCCCTGACATGGCTCGGCTGAGCTATCTCAGCTATATTGTCACGTTAGACCCCATGGACTGTTCGGTGGTGTCACAGTTTCAAGTTCGAGGCTATCTACCTAACCTGGTATACAGAACGCCGAGGGTGCGTTCGCACGAGATACAGAAGGGTCTGGCTCAACGAGTTTCCCGGTTTTGCCGTCCAGCGATGGGTCATGCTGAGTGATCACCATCACTGCAGCCATTTCGCACCGCGCCCTGCTTTCGTAGCGAACAACGACAGGCGACCCCGGCCCCCAACGTAGAACCAAATTGAAAGCGCCTGTGCTGTAGCCCGGCGTCTCCTGCGGCGCCGCAAGCATTATCAATAAGCCGATCATTCCTGCCTCCCGCTGTCGGGAGTGTATCAGGCTCGCCAGGCAGCTCCAAATCTCCGACGCGCGGGTCTCGGCATCTGGCACGTCCACGCCACTTTGGCGATCGGCCCGCGGCTCTGGCGTATTCGCGGCGCGCTTCTTGTCGCGCCAAGACTACCAGGCTCAGCGGCGGCGCTTTTTGACGAGGTCGTGCGTATCCTCGATTTAGCCAGTGGCAAGCTTCCCGATCATTGCCGCAAGATCGCATCAGCGGGACGCTTCTCTCCATTGGGGCCTTTAGGCATTTGCCTCATCCTCCCATCGGTCCAACATCATCTGCATCCACGGCACGAACTCGGTCTCATTGCCCCGATCCAGCGCCGTAAACGGGTGCATGATGTCCGCCCTCCCATCCGAAGCAGAGCATTTCCCATCGCGCACTCTGCTTAGAACCGTCCCGACGAAGCGTTCGAACGTGTAGTAGTCCGGGTCACTTAACGGCATCTTCTGCCTCCATGCTTTGCGTTGAGCATGTAGGAAGCGGGCAGCGGACGCGACAGCCGATTCGCCAGGATACAAACTGAAACACTACCGACTGTTCGATCCGATTGATCGCTTCGGTGCATGCAGGCGGCCATGGCTCCGGGACAAAGCTGCTCGACCTCACCCAGAATCGTCATGCCTGTTTTGCGCGCTGCTCCAGGACCGGTCGATGTCTCGCCCGGGTCATCGGCATCTCGTAACCTGAAGATGACCGCGTTTGTCGGCGCCGATGTTCGCCCTGCTGGCCGGCGGGGAGCAGAACGCCAGTTGCCGGTAGCTGCAGTGCCTCCGGCCGGTTTGAAAGATTGCGGATAGCGTGCGCACTGTATCTTAGCCGAGAACCAGCTTTCGGGACGCCTTGTTACGTCCGACTCGGGACTGAATGCGCGCGGCGGTACGGGTGGGGACATCCGTGAGTAGGTAGGCAGTTCGGGTCTGGGATTATCACTTATTGAGACGGCAGCATTTGTGTCGCCCACCAGATGCTTCTGGTTCGCGGTGCATCGGTCCGGCGCCTCGCGCGCAGAGCGCGCGACCGCGCTCTACGACTCGGGCTTCTTCGGACGCCCTCGCCGCCGAGCCCCTTCGGGTCTCGGCCTTCGGTAACGATCGGCTGGCGCCTGGCCGGCGGTGCCGTCCCGTGATGGAGCGGGGCTGTTGACGCACACTGCCGCGTAGCTGCGCTACGCGGACAGGGTGCGAAGCCTGATTGCGGCCCCGCAGGCACTCCGGCTTGCGGTCGGGCGACGCGCCCGGTTTCGCGGGCCGGCGACAGGTGCCGCCGGGCCGTCGCGAAGCCCGGTTCGACGCCGCTGGTCCGCCCGCGACGCGCGGGGTGCCGTTCCTTGTCGTGCCGGCGGCCGGACCGCCGGCGTTCATGGTGTCGCCGCGCGGGCGCGCGGCGGCGTGCTGGTGCCTCTCCCGGTCAAGCGCGGATGGGCGGCGCTCCCGGCTAGGCCCGCCGCGGCCGGCGGCAACCCGGCGCTGCGCTTGGGTGCTCCGCTTGGCGCTCCGCCCTCCGGTGCCGCCGTCCGCTTGTCCGGGCCTCTCTGGTCGCCCCTGCCGCCCACCCCCGCTTTTTCCGGGGAGGCCATGCCGGTTTTTGGGGCGGCTTGGAGGTTGACGATGCCCACCAATACTGCCCGCGCCGCGCGCCGCTGCGCTGGGAATTCGCCCGATCAGATGTCATCGAACCGGGCAAGCCTTTACGACGAGGTGACCGCCCGGATCATCTCGGAGCTTGAGGCTGGCCGCGTCCCATGGGTCCAGCCCTGGGGACGAACCGGCAGCGTTGCCCCCGGCCTCCCGCGCAACGCGCTCACCGCGCGCGCCTATTCAGGGGTCAATGTCCTGATCCTCTGGGGCGCGGTCATCGAGCGGGGCTGGCCGTCCCAGTCATGGCTTACCTTCAGGCAGGCAATCGAGGCGGGCGGTTGCGTTCGCAAGGGCGAGAAGGGCGTGACCATCGTCTATGCCGACCGCTTCACGCCTGAGGCCGAGAAGGCAAAGGCGGTCGAGACCGGCGAGGCCGCTAAGGCGATTCCGTTCCTCAAGCGCTTCACTGTCTTCAATGTCGCGCAGTGCGACGGCCTGCGCGCCGGGCTTGCCGCCGATCCGGAACCGCTTCCCGACGCGCGGATTGTGCCCGTTGCCGAGGAGGTCATTGCCGCAAGCGGCGTGGATTTCCGGATCGGCGGGCTCGAGGCCTTTTACGTTCCCGGCCTCGACTATGTGCAGGTGCCGCCGCAGCGCTGCTTCTTCGAGCCGGTCAACTGCTACCGGACATGGCTGCACGAGCTGATCCATGCAACCGGCCATGCCGACCGGCTCGATCGCACGCTCTGCACGGCGATGGGAACGAAGGACTATGCCCGCGAGGAGCTGATCGCCGAGATGGGCTCGGCATTCTTGTGCGCCGCGCTCGGCATCGAGCCGACCGTCCGCCATGCCGATTATCTGGCCTGCTGGCTTGACGTGCTGCGCGAGGATAATCGCGCGATCTTCCGCGCCGCAAGCGCTGCCAGCAAGGCAGCCGACTGGCTGCTCGGCCGCCAAGTTGCCGCCCGGAAACAGGAGTTGGTCGCATGATCCTCCTGACCCAGCCCCTGCATTTCGCGCTTCGCGCCAATGCCGTCAGCGCCCATGTCGCCCAAGCGAAGGGCGAGCGCTTCGACCCCGTGCCCGTCGTCAAATTGTTCAGCCCGCTTGGTGCCGCGACCTGGCTCGCGACCGAGCTTTATGAGGACGGCGACACATTGTTCGGCCTTGCCGATCTCGGTTTCGGCTCCCCCGAACTCGGATGTTTCAGCCTTGCCGAAATCGCAAGCGTCGAACTGCCGTTCGGCCTCGGCATCGAGCGCGATCTGGGCTTCTCGACGCCGTTCCGCCTCTCGGTCTGGGCCGGGTTCGCGCGGCGTTCCGGCTCGATCCTCTTTGCCGAAACTCTGCTCCGCCGCGCTGCGCGCGGCGCGGGCGACCCCGAGCTTCCGACCGTGCCGGACCTCCCGGACGGCGGATGACGCGCGGCGCGTCTCGCCGCATTCAAGCCGGTCGCGACCCTCCTGAACGAACGCCGCGACCGGCGCTCACAATGGAGCGCCATCATGAAACTCGATTTTATCCCAATCGGCAACCTGTCCGTCAGCAAGACCAATATGCGCCACGGCGGCAAGGACCCGGACGTGTCCGATATCCTCCCGACCGTGCGTAAGCGCGGCGTCGTCCAGCCGCTCATCGTCCGCCCGAATTTCGACCCCGGCAAGTATGAGATCGTCGCCGGGCGCCGCCGCTGGGTCGCAGCCAGGATCGTCGCCGCTGAAACCGGTATGGACGATCCGCTGCCCTGCGCGATCCTCGAGCCGGGCGACGATGCCGCCGCACTGGAAATCTCGATGATCGAGAATATGGCGCGATTGGACGCCGACGAGGTCACCCAGTGGGAGAGCTTCACCCGGCTGGTGAAGGAAGGACAGGGCGTCGATGACATCGCGGCGACCTTTGGCCTTCCCGCGCTTTCGGTCAGGCGCATCCTCGCGCTCGGCAATCTGCTGCCGCGCATTCGCGACCTTTACCGCCGCGAGGAAATCGACCTTGGGACCGTCCGCCACCTGACGCTTGCCAGCAAGAGTCAGCAAAAGGCGTGGCTCGCACTGGTCGATGATCCCAAGGCCTATGCGCCCACCGGCCATCAGCTGAAGGCATGGCTGTTCGGCGGCCAGTCGATCCCGAGCAAACACGCCCTGTTCGATCTCGACGCCTATAACGGCCAGATCATCGCTGACCTGTTTGGCGAGGGCGGCTTTTTTGCCGATGCCGATGCCTTCTGGACGGCCCAGAACGCTGCGATCGAGACGCGCCGCGTGGCTTATCTCGAAGACGGCTGGAGCGATATCGTGACCGTGCCCGCGACGGAGCATTTTCACAGCTGGGAATATGAGAAGACACCAAAGCGCAAGGGCGGGCGCGTCTATGTCGATGTGCGCGGCAATGGCGAGGTGACCTTTCACGAAGGCTATGTCAGCCGCAAGGAAGCCGCTCGGACGGCGAAAGGTGAGGCGGCGCCGAGCCTCCCGAAACCCGCCCGGCCTGAGGTGAGCGGACGCTTGCAGACCTATATCGATCTGCACCGGCACACCGCCGTCCGCGCCGTCCTGATCGGCCATCCGCAGGTCGTGCTGCGTCTGATGGTGGCGCATGCGATCGGCGGATCGCCCTGCTGGAACGTCAGGCCCGACCCGCGCAACCCGCGATCCGAGTTGATCGCCGAAAGCGTCGAATCCGCCAGGGGCGAGGCCGAGCTCGACTGGCACCGCCGCGCGGTGCTTGACCTGCTCGGCTTCGATTCCGAGCGCGCGAGCCTGACCCAAGGCTATGGCGGTGACGAGGCCGTGACTGCGCTGTTCGTGCGTCTGCTCGGCCTGCCCGATGCAGTGGTGATGGAGGTGATGGCGATGGTCATTGCCGAAAGCATCGCCAGCGGCAGCGCGGTGGTCGAGGCGGTCGGGCTTCATCTGGGCGTCGCGATGAAGGACTGGTGGCAGGCGGATGCGGCTTTCTTCGAGCTAATCCGCGACCGCGAGGTCCTCGGCGCGATCGTCGCCGAGGTGGCGGGCGACCTTATCGCGCGCAGCAACCGCGACGAGAAAGGTAAGACACTGAAAGCGATCGTCAGCAATCATCTCGACGGCGCGAACGGGCGGGTGAAGGTGGAGGACTGGGTGCCCCGGTGGATGGGATTCCCGCCGTCCGCCTATACCGAACGGGGTGGCGTCGGCACCGTCGCGGCGCATGCCCGGCTCGCGGCAGCGCGCACCCAGCCCGACGAGCCGGACCCCGATGGACCGGCGAGCGCGGGCGCGTTGCCCGAACCCGAGCGGCTCGCCGCGTGACAGGATTGGCGGGCGGCGCGCGAATGTCGCCCGCCCCTTCTTGACCCGAAAAATCGCGGCACCGGCCCTGGCGGGCCGGCGCCGTCTTTGCGCCTGGAGCCGATGCTGTCGGGATCCTGCGCTTCGCTTCCCGGCCGCAGCGGCCGGATGGGAGTACCGGATTAAGCTCTCGCCCGCGCCGCCGACGACCCGCATGCGGCGTGATCGCTCTGCTTGCGGAAAAGCCCCGAGTCGCGAGCCCGACACCGGTATGGGTGCGCTCGTTGCTGCACTCGCCTGGCCGCGTTGCATCCCAAACGAGCGTCACGGACCGACTGCGTAGGCGACCCGCGGCAGTCATTGCCGGTCCGCCGAAACCTGAGCGTATCTCACGCCTCCATGAAGGCCTGAGGGACCAACTGGCAGGTCTGATGCGATGACCTGGCAGCATCCCCGGCCCCCCGCCGAAACCATCGCCGCCGACTGATTTCCCCGCCGGCGATCAGGATCGCCGGCTCCTCGCGGCCGCTTCGCTGCAAATCAGCCGGCGTCTTCCGGTCCTCCGCATACGCTTCGGCCTGCCGGTTCGCGAGGGCGCGGGGCGCCGCCTTTTTCGGTCCGCATCGCCCGCGGATGGTCCGCGACGGCGATTTCAAGGAGACGAGAAATGCCCGCAATCGGCTATGTGCAGCGCCAGTCGGATGGCAGCTTCAAGGGGTCGATCAAGACGCTGTCGGTGAGCGCCGAGGTCACAATCGTGCCCAATCGCGGCAAGACCGGCGAGCAGCCCGACTACCGCGTCCTGTCCGGCGGCGTCGAGCTCGGCGGCGGGTGGATCCGCACCGGCGAGGTGAGTCAGCGCGAATATGTGAGGCTTGCCATGTCGGCACCGGAGCTCGGTCCGCGCACCCTTTATGCGAATCTCGGCCGCGCCGCCGGGCAGGATGACGGCGATGCGTTCGCCCTGATCTGGAACCCCGGCGACTGATCCGGTGGCGGCCCCGCGCCTCGGGCGCGGGGCCGCCTCTGTCTGTGCGCTGCAGGGGGGGTCGAATTCGGGCCCCCTGTTTTTCGACCCTCCGCCACAGCCCGCCCGCCTGCCAACCCGCCATGCCTGGGCGGTCCGGTTGGCCGCCAGCGTAAGCGGGAACAGGACATGGACGATGATATCCAGCGGGCGGAGCGCGCGCGGCGTGGCAGCCCCTATCTGAACACGGCGCAGGCAGCCCATTATCTCGGCATCTCGGAGCGCACCCTGCAGCGGATGCGGGCCGGCAAATCGGACAAGGAAGGCCCGGCGCCGCGCCGCCACGCGCACATGGTCCAATATCATATCGACGATCTCGACGCCTGGTCGCGCGCGCAGTCCGGCAGGAAGGCATCATGAGCGCGCCGGAGGATGCGCCGATGCCGACGCCCGCCGAGCGGCTCGCGGCCTTTCGTCGCGAGGAGGCGGAGGCCGCGCGGCTTCGCCGTCGGGTGCTTTACTGGCTGTTCGCCTTCTGGGCGATCGTCATACAGATGGTGTTTCCGCCGGCGCCGCGGCTGGTATGGAATGCAAGCGCCAGCGCACCCATCGGACTCTACTTCGTGCGTCCGGGCGTCCGGGTCAGTGCCGGCGACATGGTGATCGCCTGGGTGCCCGAACCCTGGCGCCATCTCGCCGCGACCCGGCACTATATCCCGGAGAATGTGCCGCTGGTGAAGCGCGTCGCCGGTGCCGCTGGCGATGTGACCTGCGCGACCGGCGACCGGATCACCCTGAACGGCCGACTGGTCGCGACGCGGCGCGCGGCCGATGGCATGGGCCGGCCCATGCCGTGGTGGCGCGGGTGCCGGACACTTCGTGACGGCGAGTATCTGCTGCTGATGGCATCAGCAACGGCGTCGTTCGACGGGCGCTATTTCGGGATCAGCCGGGCGTCCGATGTAGTCGGCAAGGCCTATCCTTTATGGACGCGTTGAAGCTCGGGACCGCTCTGCTCGCGCTCGCCATCGCCACCCCGGCCGGCGCCGACCCGGTCGCCGTCTGGCAGCCCCTGATCGTGCAGGCGTCGCAGCGCTTCGGGGTCCCGGTGCGCTGGATCGAGCGCGTCATGCGCGCCGAAAGCAGCAGCATGACCCAGCTCGGCGGGCGACCGGTCCGCAGCGCGGCCGGCGCGATGGGTCTGATGCAGCTCGTGCCGGCGACCTGGGAGGCGATGCGGATCGCGTATCATCTGGGTAGCGATCCCGACGACCCGCGCGACAATATCCTGGCGGGCGCCGCCTATCTGCGCCTCCTCTATGACCGGTTCGGCTATCCCGGTCTGTTCGGCGCCTATAATGCCGGCCCCACGCGCTACGCCGACTATCTGGCGGGCCGGGCGCGCCTCCCCGCCGAAACGATTGCCTATCTCCGCGCGGTCGCCGGACCGGGCAGGGCGGCTCGGATCGCGACAATCACCGCTCCGCGCCAGTTGCTGTTCGCGCTGCGCCGCGACCTGGCCGGCGAGCCTCGGACCACGACCGTGCCGCCCGTTGGAGACGGCCTGTTCGCGGTCCGGAAAGGCGAGGAGTGATGGCGGGCGGGGGAGGGCTCGTCTCGATAGGTCCCATGATGACGGCCGGCGGCGCGGCTGTGCAAGGATCGTGGGCCCCTCCAAAATACTGCGTATTTTGGTTCCTCCGACGCCCGCTTCGCGGCGCCCCGGAACAGGTCCGGGGCGTCCCTGACAGCCGCGCCGCCGGCCGCCTTGTCGGTGCTGTTCTCAATCAAGAGGACAGACGTCGGAGAGACATCATGGCACAGGTTCAACAGCTCGGCGCAGCAACGGATCGCGTAATGCGCGCACTGGTTGCAGGGCTCGAAATCGAGTTCGGACGGGACGCGGGGGCGGCGCTCGCGGCACGGTTTCTGGCGGCCGAAGGGCCGGATTTTCACTGGGATGCGCGTATCTCGGAGCGCTGGCTCGGTGCCTATGAGAGCGCGAATGACGAGGAAATCGAGCTCGATCGGGTGGCGATTTGCGGCCGGCTCGATGGGGAATGGTTCGCCGCGACCTGCATCGTCGATGGCGATGGCATGGCGCACGGCATGATCGGACACCGGACGTTCAGGACCGAACGCCAGGCACGGCGGGCGTTCGCACATGAACGTTGAGGTTGGGGATTTCGGCCAGGAGGAGCGGCGCCGGCATGGCGCTGCTTCTCCTTTTTTTGTGAGCCTGGGTGGGGAGGGGCAGGAAAGGAAGGGCATGCAAGATAAAGGCACTGCCTCGCAAGCGACCCTAAGTTGCTGTCTGCACATCTTCTTCCTGCGAGACCATGTCTCGCATGAGGGAGACATGCTGCTGCGTGCCCGGACGGGGATGGTCCGGGCATGAGCGAGGACGAATTCGAGCCGCGGCTTGGCCGCATCCGCAACCTTGGCGGCAGGAAGGCGCGCAAATATCTTGGCCGCGTGGTCGCGGCGGCAGCCCGCGCCGGCGGTGGCACCGGTAGACGCAGTCGCCGGTTCGACGGCAGCCGGATCGGGCGCGGCGCCAGCATCGGCCGGGTGCTCGGCAGCCGCGACAAATATGGCGGGCTGCGCGGGCGCCGCGTGGTGGTGAAGGTCCGCCTGGTGAAACTGGCTGCACGCGGCCTGTCCGGTGCCCGGGCGCATCTGCGCTATATCCAGCGCGACGGGGTGACGCGGGAAGGGGCGCCCGGCGCGCTCTATTCCGCCGAGCGCGACGAGGCCGACGGCAAGGCGTTTCTCGAGCGCGCAGACGGCGACCGGCACCAGTTCCGCTTCATCGTCTCGGCCGAGGATGGCGCCGAATATCCCGACCTCAAGCCCTTCACCCGACGCCTGATGGCACAGATGGAGGCCGATCTCGGCACGAAGCTCGACTGGGTTGCGGTGGACCATTTCAACACAGGCCATCCGCACACCCACATCATGCTGCGCGGCGTCGATGACCGGGGCCAGAACCTCATCATCGCGCGGGAATATATCGCGCACGGTCTACGCGAGCGCGCGGCCGAGCTGGTTACGCTGGATCTGGGGCCGCGCACCACCCAGGACATCGAGGCGCGCCTTCGCCACGACATTGGCAAGGAGCGGCTGACCGCGATCGATCGCCGGCTTGTGCGCGATATGGACGCCGATCGCGTCGTCGTTTCCGCCGACCGCGACCCGTTCCAGCAATCACTGCGTGCCGGCAGGCTGCAGAAGCTGGAATCTATGGGGCTGGCCAACGATCTCGGCGGCGCGCGCTGGCGGCTCGCGGAAGGACTCGAGGACACGCTTCGCCGGGTCGGAGAGCGCGGCGACATCATCCGAACGATGCAGCGCGAGCTCGCCGCCCGAAACGTCGCGCGGGAAGGCAGGGACCGGGCCGTTTTCGATCCGGCTGACTGGACCGCGACTGTTACCGGGCGGGTCGTTATGCGAGGGCTAGCCGACGAGCACCGCGATCGACACTATCTGCTCGTCGACGGGACCGATGGGCGCGCGCTTTATGTCGATATCGGCCGGGGCGACCTACATGAGCCACTGCCCGAGGGCGCGATCGTTCGGGTCACGGCATGCCAGCCGATGGTTCGAGAAGTCGATCGCACGGTCGCTGCAGTCGCGGTTGCGAACGGCGGGCGCTATTCGATCGACCTGCATCTGAGGCACGATCCGTCGGCAAGCGAGGCGTTCGCGGAAACGCTTGTCCGTAGGCTCGAGGCGATCAGGCGGGGTGGCGGCAAAGTCGAGCGGGCTCCTGATGGAACGTGGACGATCGCCACGGATCATCTTGCCCAGGTGGAACGGTTTGAAGCCCGGCAGACGCGCGATCGGCCAGTCCAGATCGAAACGCTCTCCAGCGTCCCGATCGAGCGCCTTGGCCGCTTCGAAGGGGCGACCTGGCTGGACCGGGAATTGTCGTCGTCGCAGCCTGTGCCGCTGCGCGACAGCGGATTCGGGCGCGAGGTTCGCGACGCGCTCAATGTTCGCCGCCGGTGGCTAGTCGAACAGGAACTGGCGTATGTCGAGGATGGTCAAACCAGGCTTCGCGCCAATGCGATCGTCGTACTTCAGCGGAGGGAATTACTGCGGGTGGCCGAGGGGATTTCACGCGACCTGGGAAAGATGTTCGTGGAAGCTCATGTGGGCGCTGCGGTCGAAGGCACGTTGCGCCAGCAGGTTGACCTAGCCGCTGGGCGGTTCGCGTTGGTCGAGAAAAGCCGCGAGTTCACGCTCGTGCCGTGGCGCACGGTGCTCGAAAAGCGACTCGGGACTCAGGTTGCTGGAATGATGCGAACGGACGGTGTCAATTGGCACGTCGGGCGCGCGCGGGGCGGCCCCGAATTGGTATAGGCGGCCGACCGCCGGATGGATTCAGAACGCGACCTTTTTCCAGGTATAGTTAAGGTCGACGACGAACTTGTCTCGTGCGGTGCTGCTCGAGCTTGCATACATTCCCGCGCGAAGATCCGGGTCGGCAGTCGTCTTGAGGATGAAGACGCCGCTATCGACGAGGTCTCCGTTATCGCAAACGTAGCGGGCGAGCAGCGTGTGATTCACGACCTTCCCCGTGAACGTGTACGTCAGCGTCTTGAGCTCACCCGTGGGCAGCCTCCAACTGACGCGCGAAGTTCCGCTCACGCTCCGAAAGCGCTGCTTCGAGATGATCTCTTCCCGATGCTCCACGCGCTCAAGGTTGAACACCGCCGTGAACTTGCCGCTGAAGGGGAGGTTGCGTTGCAGCCTGCCGACGAGCCAACCGCCAACCACAAAGATGAGGGCAACGATCACGGCCACGAGCGCGTGGTCGACGATCATTTCTATGATCTTTGTCACGAACGAGCCGACAGCGGCGAGCATCATAGGTCTCCCCTAATTTACTCGATATTGCTCCTCCGCGGCGGCATTGTCGATAGCACAAACTGACATGTAGGTCAGCCCAGATTAACATTGCACAAGAGATTGCGCATGACTTGGAGCTACAGTTCCGCCGAGGATCATCCGCATTCGCGCGACAACACCTGTATGATCACCGAGCATAGCTCCGACGCTTCTTGGTCCGAAATCGTCAGCGGCGGTACGATAGCTAGCGTGGAAGACGCTGGATAAAGTACGACACCGGCGTGGGCTAATGCCGTGTGTATCCGGTCGATCGACGCATCAGGAAGGGGCGCGTCAGGGTGGGCGGGATTGACAAGCGGGAGGCCGATCATCAGCCCACGCCCGCGAATCTCTTTCACGATGCGCAGCGCCAGCGCAGGCCGCAGTTTCTCGCGCATCATCTGGCCCAGGTCACGAGCCCGCGTTACGAGATCGCGCTCATGAATAAGCTCGAGCACTGCCAGTCCGGCAGCGCAGGCCGCGGGGCAGCCATCCATCGTGGAACCAAATCGGACTTCCACGTCCTCGCCAGTCCCATGGGGCGACAGGATTTCGCGCGACACGAGCGTAGCAGCCAAGGGGACGTAACCAGCACTCAACCCCTTGCCGACCGTGATGATGTCGGTGGGCACTTTCTCGGATGCGAACCACGATCCCGTGCGACCCAATCCGGTCGCTACCTCGTCGGCGATGATCTTGAGGCCGGCGCTCTTCGCGAGTGTCACTGCTTCCGCAACCCACCACTCGGGCAATTCGATCATGCCGGCGACTCCCATGACCGGCTCGAAAATGAAGCATGCGAATTTGCTCGCGCGTTCGCCGCTCAGCAGAGATCGAAGAACAACAAGGCTTTCGCGTGCGGCATCTTCACCGTCAGGCGTCGGAATATGTTCAATTCCTAGATCACTGGGTCGAATCCAACGTTGGTCGGCTGCGATTCCGGAAACCGATGAGGCAAGGAGGGAACTGCCGTGATACGATCTGTCCAACGCAATGATTCCGGTCCTGCTCGGCTCGCCACGCAATTGGAAATGCCGCTGAACAAGCAGCAGCGCGGCCTCCACGGCCGCCGTTCCGCTTGACTGAAACATCACGTGAGCCTTGGAGCCGGCTAGCTCCAGCAATCGATCGGCTAGGCGAACCGAGATATCGCTCTGCCCCTCCACATTATTCACGTAAGTGAGGTGCCCCAGCGCTTGCGACACGGCTTCTATGACGCGTGGCTGCCCGTGGCCCAAATTGGCGTTCCAGAGACCGGCGCTACCGTCGAGCAGCGTCTGACCGTCCTCGGTGATCAAGGAGTTTCCGGCAGCCGACTTGATCGCGGGGTATACGCGAGCCTGCCGCGTGAGCCGACGTTCGGAGGTCCAAGGGCTGATTACTTTACGCGTCTTGCCCAATCTGGTTTCCTTATCGGGAGTGGCTTAAGCGATGTCGAGGTGGCTTCGCAGGTCGATCACTTGCCCGCTTATGTCGTCGGTATCCTTCGAGAGTAGAAATCGCAGCGCCAACACAACTCGGTCGAGCGGAAGGGCGGTCTCTGCATCCTCAGGAAAAAAGCGCTGAACGTGCTCGGTGCGAACGAACCAGGGTGCGAGGCAATTCACCTGAATGTTCGCCTTCCGGCATTCGGCCGCCAGACCTCGGGTGAGGCCTTCGATTGCCGCATTCGCGGCAAAATAGTGTACCCATCCGCGGGCCTCATGAGGCCCGGCGAACCCGCACGAGACAAAAACGATTTTCCCGGCATTCCCGTCGCGCATTAACCGCAGGACGGTTCGGGTCAGCAACATCGCTCCCTGGACGCCAACACCAAGCACATCCTCAATCTGGTTTGGGGGCGTGTCGGCCAGGTCAACGTCACGAAAGGCGCTGTGATCATCGCGCCAGACACCTGCCGTGTTGACCAGACCATCAATGGCAGGGCCCGACCCAAGTGGATCGGCCAATGCAGCGATTTCCTGGCTTCGGCGCAGATCGGCTACCAGGCTTCTAAGTCGATCGTTGTCTCCGCAGATGTTGCGCAGTGCCTCGGCGCTGGCGACATTCCGATGAATGGTTGTGACGCGGTCACCACGCGCTAGGAGGTCGCACGCCAAGGCGCGGCCTATACCGTTTCCGCCGCCTGACACGACAAAATGGCGCATGCTGGCCGTTATCGACATAGCGTTGCCCTCTGAGTCAGAGCGCGGAAAAGGGCTTCAAAGTGTGCGACATGGATTTGAGGCAAGACTTCGTTCATGTGCTCTGCACCCCAACTTCGCAGGGTTACGCTGTTCAAAGGAGCTCCGAATGGACGCGCCCGCCTGAAGACGCCCACTAAAAGGTCCTCGCCAGAGTCAGGTTTGTATAGATAAAGCGCATCCCAGATCGACCTGATCCGCTCCGGACCAGGTTCGCCAAGATCCTTAAGAGCCTCTCGAGGCACCGCCCAAAAGCGCAGCTTGTCCAGATAGATTTTGGTTTCTGGCTTTCCGCGGGCACGCACCAATCTATCGCCAATAGCGTCACGAAAATCCCGAAAGACGGCGCGCACCTCGGCCCACTCGCCTACCACAGCATATTCGAGCAATCCAAACTTCTCGTCGGCAAGCAAGTTGCTCACGCTGTCGATGAATTCTGGCTCGAACTCGCTTTCCATGCACGTCACGATCGCGCGAACGTCCCGCAGGTGCCCTGCGTTGGTTCGCTCCCAATGTGAGATCGCTGAATCACCGACGACATTGCTGCCGATGTCAGAGAGCTTGCCGGCAACATCGCGCACAATTTGAAGCTGGAACGGATTCAGGGAAGCGAGGAGATTTTCGACCTCATTGCTTCTATTCGACCGGATTGGGCCGTCGCCGCTGCGGCGGATGAGCTCCCCAACAATGCTCTGCTGCACATGGTCGGCAAAGGGCTCTGCAGCGAACTCCCGATGCAGAGACTTCCAATCTACAGCGCCAACCTGCACTGGCTCATCCTCTTGGATCGCTACCAAGAGGAGGACCAATGCCTCCGGATTCACATAGAAAGATGCGGCCGCTCTACTGACCGTCAATAGGCGAGCGTAGGAGCGCGCCTTCCGGAGCGGAAGATAGGCATGTCCGGACTCGAAGTTGCGTATCATCGGCGAGCTCACGGTTGGCTCCGCAAACTTAAGGCCGAGGCCCGGTCGCCGTCGCAGCTCAGCTAGCGCGGCGCCCAACGCTCTCCTGCACCATTGCTGGCGATCGACGATCTCAGGCTTGTTGTCGAGCGCAGAGCCGCGCGTCTCGTTATTCGGCATCTTAGCCCTCGACCCACCATCTGGCCATGCTCTCACGGATCCCTACCAGTGTCAATTGAAACTGACATTTAAGCTACTTCGAGATGATGACATAATGCCTCTGTCGCGTTAGATAAAGGCTTGGCTTGGGCGAGGAGCTAGCTATGTCCCCTGCAGACCGGGTAAATCTGCCTTATGCGGCGCTATCACGCCGCGGATTTTTCGCGGGTGTCGCTGCGACAGCGATCGGCGCATCGTTATCAGGCTGCCGATGGGCGAGCGATGACAAGGTCCTGAACGTTTACAGTTGGAGCGACTACATCGCTCCTGACACAATCTCGAAATTCGAGGCCGCGACGGGCATCATGGTTCGGTACGATGTCTACGATTCCAACGAGACACTCGATGCGAAGCTTTCCGTCGGTAGCACGGGTTACGACGTTGTAATCCCATCGGCCATGCCTTTCCTGGCGCGGCAGATCAGATCGGGGCGTTTCAGAGAACTCGACAAGTCGCTGCTTCCCAACCTCAAAGGGTTGGATTCCAAGGTCCTTGAGGATCTGAACGTTGCAGATCCCGGCAACCGGTATGGCGTGCCTTATCTCATGGCGGCAACCGGCATTGGCGTTAATCGTACCAAGGTCGAACAGCTCGCGCCTGGGACAGATCTCACCACGCTGGGGCTGCTCTTCGATCCCGTCAAGCTGGCAAAACTGAAACGCTGCGGCGTGTCGGTGCTCGACGCGCCGGTGGAAGTGCTTCCCGCCGCGCTTTCGTATCTCGGCAGGGATCCTAAAAGCCTCAGCGCAGCCGACCTTGAGGCTGCTGGCCAAGCTGTTCGAGCAGCACGAGCCAATTATCGGTACGTCCACTCGTCGAGTTACATCAACGACCTGGCGAGCGGTGAGATCTGCGTAGCCCAAGGTTGGGTCGGCGATCTTGTCCAGGCGCGCTCGCGTGCCAACGAAGCCGGGCGTGGCGTCGAGATCGAGATTGTGCTTCCAAAGGAGGGCGCCTCATTTAACGTCGACATGATGGCCATCCCAAAGGATGCGCCACACGTCGCGAACGCATACGCGTTCATCGATTTTATCCTTCAACCTCAAGTAATCGGCGCCATTACGAACGCAGTTGGTTACGCAAACGCCGTGCCGGCATCCAAAGCCTATGTCGACAAGGCGATCACGTCCGACCCGGCGATCTACCCTCCTGCTGGATCAAAGCTGTATATTCCGCCCCTTCCTGACCGTGACTACGAGCGTGCAAGAAACCGCCTTTGGACGGAAATCCGAGGCGGAGTTTGATGGATCTAGCGCCCGCTGTGCAGGTGGAAGGTGCCACCAAACGCTTTGGCGCTGTTCTCGCGCTCGACGCCGCGACCCTCACTGTCGAGCAGGGGTCTTTCCTGGCGGTGCTCGGACAATCGGGCTCAGGGAAAACGACGTTGCTGCGTGCAATTGCTGGTCTGGAGCAGCTGGACGAGGGAATGATTTCCATTGGAGGGTGCGACATGAGGGGCGTTCCTCCACAGGAGCGTCCGGTCAACACCGTGTTTCAGTCCTACGCTTTGTTTCCCCACATGACGGTTCGGGAGAATGTGGGATTCGGTCTACGTATACGGCGCACGGACAGGTCGGAGCTCGACAGGCGAGTTGAGCGAATCCTCGACGCCCTCGGCATAGCCGAATTGGCGGAGCGGAAGCCCGCGCAGATTTCCGGTGGGGAAAGTCAACGCGTCGCTCTTGCTCGCGCACTGGTAAATGAACCGCAGATCCTGTTGTTGGATGAACCATTGTCGGCGCTCGATCAGCGCACGCGGATCAAGGCTCGCGAGGAGCTTCGGCAAATCGCCGCCGAATCGCGCACGAGCTTCATCATGGTAACGCATGATCAAACCGACGCGTTCGCGTTATCCTCCCGGGTAGCGCTGATGAGCACCGGAAGGGTGATCCAAGTAGGTACGCCCCGGCAGCTCTATTTTGAACCGGACAGCGTGGCGGCGGCGGAAGCGTTTGGAGTAACGAACCTCCTCGCTGGTGCCGTGGCAGGTCAAGGCCAGCCTGGCGAAGTTCAAGTTGATGATCTGGGAATGACACTGCGCACCACAACCGGTGGCTTTGCCAGAGGACAGCGCGTGATGGTCATGATCCGTCCGGAAGCGCTTCGTTTCGGATCGGAGCCTCAGCCAGGATGCGATAGCGTGGCTGCCGTAATCGAGGCGTCTCGGTTTGTCGGTAGCGTTGTAGAATATGATCTCCGTCTCGCCACGGGTAGGCGGCTGCTCGCGCGCCGCCCGGAGGGAGAAAATCCTTATCATTACGACGCCGCGCCAGGCTTTGAAGTTAGGGCGTGGTGGCGTGAAGATGACGCGCACACGATGGCTGCCTAGAGATGCGCCATCTCGCCAGCCATCTGCTCCGAGGCCTTCCTCTGGTATTCGCGCTAGTCTTCATCCTGGCCCCGCTCGCCGTCGTCGCGTTGGTGAGCTTGGTGTCATCAACCTCGTTTGAAGCGTTCCTGTCGACGAGAGATATGGCGGCGATAAGCTTCCCTACGACATCGTCGTATACGGCGGTTGCGACCGATCCCCTATATGTCCGCGCTGCAATCAGTTCCGTTGCGATCGCGTTGATTTCTGCCCTTCTCGCCATCCTCATCGCGTTTCCAGTCGCGTATGTCGTCTCGCGGTATCGCGACCCCGCGCGGAGCATCCTGGCGGTCGTAATCCTCCTTCCCTTTTGGACGTCCTTTTTGCTGCGGATTTATGCCTGGACGGTCCTGCTCAACGGCAATGGTCCGCTAAACCAGCTCGCAATGCTATTAGGGATCTCATCCGAACCGATCCCCCTGCTTCACACGAACG